>ERZ1026854.930-NODE-930-length-19673-cov-4.550362_pt1 | contig 19673 bp, 20 predicted proteins | sample MGYA00380157_ERZ1026854 | MGnify/ENA primary metagenome ERZ1026854 (study PRJEB33269, sample SAMEA4719793) | human gut metagenome | biome: human-associated habitat; feature: organic feature; material: feces | place: Cameroon | collected 2013-10 ... | reverse complement strand
CTATAGCCTCGCCCTCTCTTGGAGAGTGATGATGATATCCACCACCCGGACATATAATCATAAGCGGTCTCTTAAATGGCTTCTGGTCATTCGGATACATCTCTTTAATATATGTTGTTATTGTTGCCCTGCTCTCATCATGCTTTATACCTAATTTTTCATAATCAATATCTACATCTATAACTTCGTGTATCATCCTTAATACCTCCATAAAATTTAGGCAAAGCCCCTTCTAGACTTTGCCTAATTAATCGCAATTAATCTATTCTATGTATGAAAATACCACTTCTAAGCTTTGGCTCGAACCATGTTGACTTAGGCGGCATAAGTCTGCCGGCATCTGACACTGCAAACAGCTCTGATATAGATGTCGGATACATAGAAAATGCAGCCTTACAGTCAGAATTACATCTTCTTACCAATTCATCAAGGCCTCTGATTCCACCTACAAAATCAATTCTCTGGTCTGTCTTAGGGTCTTTGATTCCCAATACCGGCTCAAATAAATTATTCTGTAATATAGCAACATCAAGCCCATCAACAGCATCATCTGATAATATCTCACTCTTAGCTGTGAGCGTATACCATCTGCCAGACAGATACATGCCATATGTGCCTTTCTTAGCTGGTGCAACAGGAGTCTCTGAACCTTCCACTGTGAAATGTTCACTTATCTTATCAATAAACTGCTCATCTGTTAATCCGTTCAAATCTTTGATTACTCTGTTATATGGAAGAATCTTTAACTCTTCATCCGGGAACAGGACTGAGAGGAAATAATTAAATTCCTCACTGCCAGTATAGCCAGGATTCTGCTCACGTCTCTTTAAGCCAACCTTAACCGCTGAAGCTGCCCTGTGATGGCCATCAGCAATATATATCGAATCAATTCCAGCAAATGCATGGTTTACATTTCCAACAAGTTCCTTGTCTGTCATCTTCCACACCTGATGTCTGATTCCATCAGGAGATGTGAAATCATACAGACAGTCTGTCTGCTTAGTCTTATTCACAGCATCCGTTATAACACTGTCAGCTCTGTATGCAAGGAATATAGGGCCAGTCTGTGCTCCAAGAGTATCAACATGGTTAATTCTGTCTAACTCTTTGTCCGCTCTTGTATTCTCATGCTTCTTGATAACATTATTCAGGTAGTCATCTATAGATGCACACGCAACAAGTCCAGTCTGTGTCCTGCCATCCATAGTAAGCGCATATATATAATATGTCGAATCCGTATCTGTTATAAATGTTCCATCAGCTACACGCTCCTCAAACAACTCCTTTGCCTTATCGTATACCTGCTGTGAATACATATCAACCGACTCATCAAACTGTGTCTCTGCCCTGTCTATAGCAAGAAAGGACTGAGGCTCTCTCTTAACCTCCTGCGCTGCTTCCTTTCTGTTATACACATCATATGGAAGAGCTGCAACTTTATCCACAATACTCTCATTAGGTCTTACACATACAAAAGGTCTGACATCTGCCATAAGTATACCTCGCTCTCTTAAGAATTAAGTTTTGCTGTAAGTTCTTTCAATTCATCTGATATCTCAACTACCTCGCCAACAGTATGGCTGTTCTGCTCACTTATCTGGAATGTATCATTAGCATGTGCAGAAACCTCCTCAGATATGGCTGATATAGTAGATACGCTGTCAACAATGTCTTTGTTAGCCTTGGCAAGCTTTTCAACGATATCTGATAACATCTTGGAACTCTCATCAATGCTTGATGAACTTGATTTAATCTGATTGAAGCTCTCTTCTGTATTAACAGCAGCCTCATGCTGTCCACTTATCTCTTCTACCATCTTGGCTGTAACATCAACAACTCTGTTGATTGCATCTGATACATTGCCAATCATATCTGTTATCTTGACAGTGGCATCCTGTGTCTCGCCTGCCATCTTGGAAATCTCTGTCGCAACAACTGCGAAGCCCTTACCAGCCTCACCAGCTCTTGCCGCCTCTATACTCGCATTAAGTGCAAGAAGGCTTGTCTGTGATGTAATTCCGGTAATTATATCAACAACTGAATTCATATCAGACATAATAGCTTTGAGCTGCTCTAACTCATTAGTTACCATCTTACCATCTTCAACTGATGTATTAACACGCTCAATAAGTACTGATACGTTATTATTACCCTGTGAAACAGCGCTCTGCGATTCCATGATATCTGTTATAATCTGGTCTGTACTGCCTCTTACATCATCTACCTTATGCTGTATATCCTCAGTCATCTCAAGCTGCTTCTGTACGGCTTCTGCTGTATCACCAGAACCAACTGTAACCTCATGCATAGCTTCTCTTGTTGCACTAATTGCCTCATCAAGCTCTTTAATCTTAGAATCAATCACATGGATACGCTCACCCATTTTATCAGCGACCTCCATTGTGTTGTGAAGAATCGCTGCGGTCTTATCACCATGTTCTTTAATCTTTTTAAGCTTGGCATTGTTATTCTGCTCAAGCACTCTGCTTGAATACATTGAATATGCCGCGATTATAATCATAACAATAATCTGAATCTCTAATCCTGCAAGATTATCCATCGTGTATACACCATTTTTAATAAAAATCACTGCCTGTACGCAGTTAACTAATACACAGCACACATTGACTGGTATTGAGAATTTATAATCATTAAATACCGATATAGCTATAAACATAGGAACTACATATGTAAATGCAAGAGTATTATTCGTTGTCATCATAATAAATATGTAGAATAAACCAAAACCATATCCAAGAACATGCTTAACCATAGTTGTGTCATGCTTTCTGTTATAGAAAAGCCACTCCAGTGCAGGTGCAGCCATTCCGATAACTATTGTAAGCAGAACATACGGCAATGTTCTTGCGCCTTTAAAATATTCCATAATATATGCCAGTGATATAACAATAATCTCCACTGTATGACAGATTGCAGCCGTTTTATTGCATCTTGCCAGTTCCTGATTAATCTCTGGCTCTGTCTGAATATCAGCATTGCTGTATTCTTCAGCTCTCATTTCTTTAACCTCCATGTACAAATATAAATAATTATACAGTACCCCACTTTAATTGTAAAGCAAATAGAAGTCTTACAGACTGCCAGATGCAATCCATAAGACTTCTATAAAGAAATACATTTATTTACTTAACAACACGTACTTTGATAACGCCGTCAATAGCATTGAGCTTGCTTACAACATCATCTGAAACTGCTGTTGAAACATCAAGAAGTGAATATGCATAATCGCCTCTTGACTTGTTAGCCATCTCTTCGATATTAATACCAGCATCGCCCATAACGCTTGTAATCTTGCTGATTACTGCTGGAACATTCTTATGACATATAGCAACACGTCCGATTGATGAACATATACCCATGTCGCAGGCTGGATAATTAACAGAATTAACGATATTTCCATTCTCGATGAAGTTTCTTAACTCCTTAACAGCCATAACTGCACAGTTATCCTCTGCTTCCTCTGTTGAAGCACCAAGGTGAGGAAGAACGATAACGCCCTCCTGGCCAGCAGTTGTTGTGTTAGGGAAATCTGTAACATACTTGGCAACCTTGCCTGACTTGATTGCATCAAGAATAGCTGGCTCATCAACAAGGACATCTCTTGCACAGTTAATAACAACTGTGCCCTTCTGCATCATATCAAATGCAGCCTTGTTAATCATTCCCTTAGTACTGTCAAGTGCTGGAACATGAATTGTAATGTACTCACACTCTTTGTAGATATCTTCTACATTAACAATGTGCTTAACCTCACTTGAAAGGTTCCATGCAGCATTAACAGAAAGGTATGGGTCATAACCATATACTTCCATGCCAAGGCTTATAGCAGCATTGGCAACAAGCTGTCCGATAGCACCAAGACCGATAACACCGAGCTTCTTGCCCTTAATCTCCTTACCAGCGAATGCCTTCTTAGCCTTCTCTGCTGACTTGGCAATATCAGCATCATCCTTATTAGCCTTAACCCAGTCGATACCACCGATTAAATCTCTTGATGCAAGAAGCATAGCTGCAAGAACATGCTCCTTAACCGCATTAGCATTAGCACCTGGTGTATTGAATACAACGATACCTGCATCAGCACATTTATCAAGAGGAATATTGTTAACACCAGCGCCAGCTCTTGCTATTGCAAGAAGTCCTGCTGGAAGCTCCATATCATGCATCTTGGCACTTCTTACAAGAACTGCCTGAGACTCTTCAAATGAAGCAGATGTATTATAATCACTTGAAAATAAATCAAGACCTACAGAAGCGATATTATTAAGACAATTAACATTAATCATTACTTTGTATTCTCCTTTTCAAACTTTCTCATGAATTCTACAAGCTTCTCAACACCCTCGATTGGCATAGCGTTGTATATAGATGCTCTCATACCACCGACTGTTCTGTGACCCTTAAGGTTAACAAAACCAGCCTTTGTTGCCTCTTCAACGAACTTAGCATCAAGTTCCTTATCACCTGTTACAAAAGGTACGTTCATAAGAGAACGATCTTCCTTAACAACTGTTCCCTTAAACATCTTGCTCTCATCAAGGAAATCATAAAGAATCTTAGCCTTCTTCTCGTTATGAGCCTTCATAGCACTAAGGCCGCCCATCTTCTTAATCCACTTGAATACCTTTCCACAGATATAGATATTATAGCAAGGAGGTGTATTGTATAACGAATCATTGTCTGCCTGTGTCTTCCACTTAAGCATTGTTGGTGTTCCAGGAAGTACATCATCTGTTATGAGGTCTTCTCTGATAATAGCGATAACAACACCTGCTGGTCCAATGTTCTTCTGAACGCCGCCGTATACAACGCCGTACTTAGTTACATCCATTGGCTCTGATAAAAAGCATGATGAAACATCTGATACAAGAATGTGGCCCTTTGTATTAGGAAGAGTCTTATACTTAGTACCATAGATTGTGTTGTTCTCACAAATGTATACATAGTCAGCATCTTCTGGAATATCAAGATCTGAACAATCTGGAATATATGAGTATGTCTTATCCTCAGACGAAGCTACAGCAACTGCATCTCCGTAAATCTTAGCTTCCTGAAATGCCTTCTTAGCCCACTGGCCTGTGATTATGTAAGCTGCCTTCTTGTTCTTCATAAGATTCATAGGAACCTCTGCAAAGAACTGCGATGCACCACCCTGAAGGAATAATACCTTATAGTTATCAGGTATGTTTAAAAGATCTCTTAAATCCTTCTCAGCTTCCTTGATAATGTTGTCATAAACCTTGGAACGATGGCTCATCTCCATTACAGACTGTCCACTGCCCTGATAATCAAGCATCTCGTCTGCCGCTTCTCTTAATACCTCTTCAGGTAACACTGCTGGACCTGCACTAAAATTATAAACTCTTGCCACTTTTCTTTCCTCCTATAATTAATCCGCTGATGCGGTTATTAACGTATTGTTAATATAATACATCTAACTTGACAAAGTTACAACAAATAATATTCCAAATAACTACTGATTATTCTTTGCATCTATGTCTTTTCTGTCAAATGCATCCGAAATTGGAGCACCTGGTGCAACCATTGGGAACACCTTGTCATCCTTTGCAATCTCACACTCAATAACACATGGTATATTGAGCTCTATTGCCTCTTTCAACGCACTGTTGAATGATTCTATATCACTTACTCTGTAAGCCTTGGCACCCATTCCTTCTGATACCTTGACAAAATCTGTCACATCATCAAGAACAGTTGAAGAATATCTCTTGCCATAGAAAAGATCCTGCCACTGTCTTACCATCCCAAGAACATGGTTATTAAATATAATCTCTATAACAGGGATATTATATCTTGTAGCAGTTGCAAGCTCATTCATGTTCATTCTGAAACATCCATCACCTGCAATGTTGATAACAACCTTATCCCTGCATCCAACCTTGGCACCTATAGCCGCACCAAGTCCATATCCCATAGTACCAAGTCCGCCTGATGTAAGAAGTGTTCTTGGCTTCTTGTATACATAATGCTGTGCTGCCCACATCTGGTGCTGTCCTACATCTGTCGATATAATCGCATCACCATTAGTTATCTTATATATGTTCTCCATTATCAATGGACCATTGAGGCAGTCTGTTCTGTATGCCATTGGATATTTCTCTTTAAGCTCAGCAATATGAGCAATCCACTCGCTGTGGTCTAACTGCTCAAGCTTGGCATTGACACGCTTAAGAACCTCAAGGGCATCACCTATAACTGTGGCATCAGTCTTAATGTTCTTATTAATCTCAGCCTCATCAATATCAAACTGTAAAATCTTGGCATTGCTTGCAAACTTCTTGGCATTACCTGTAACTCCTGTCTGAGAAACGTGCTCCTATTACAATAAGAAGGTCGCACTCTGAAACTCCGAAGTTAGATGCCTTAGTTCCATGCATACCGAGCATTCCTGAATATAATGGGTCTGAGCCATCAAATGCACCTTTACCCATAAGTGAATCTGCAACTGGCGCATTAATCTTATGAACAAATCTTGCAAGCTCGTCAGATGCACCCGATGCAATAACACCACCACCGACAAATACATATGGCTTCTTAGCTGCTTTGATAAGCTCTACTGCCTTCTCAACATCCTCTTCCTTGATTGTATCTGTCTGTCTCTCTATAAGCTTAGGTGTCTCTTTAATGTAGTCATACTCTGCTGCTGTGACGTCCTTAGTGACATCAATAAGTACAGGACCTGGTCTTCCTTCCTTGGCAATTCTGAATGCCTCTCTTATAACATCCGCAAGATCTGCTATATCCTTAACAATGAAGTTATGCTTTGTTATAGGCATTGTTATTCCCTGAATATCAACCTCCTGGAAGCTGTCCTTACCAAGAAGTGGTACTGTAACATTACATGTTATGGCTACAACTGGAATAGAATCCATATACGCTGTAGCTATACCTGTTACAAGATTAGTAGCACCAGGGCCAGATGTCGCAAGACATACACCAACTTTGCCTGTCGCCCTTGCATATCCATCAGCAGCATGTGATGCACCCTGCTCATGTGATGTAAGAATATGTGTTATCTCATCTGAATGCTTATAAATAGCATCATATACATTAAGGATTGCACCACCCGGGTAACCAAATATAGTATCTACCCCCTGCTCCTTAAGACATTCAACAATTATCTCTGAACCATTCAATTTCATGGATTCATCTTCCTTTCAACTATACTTTATCTATAATTATTCCTCATCAGGATTCTTCATGATAGCGCCTCTGTTACCTGATGTAACCATAGCTGCATATCTCTTTAAGTATCCTGTATTAACCTTAGGTTCTCTTGGCTGCCATTTAGCCTTTCTTGCGGCAAGCTCCTCATCTGATACCATAAGTTCAAGCTTGAACTCTGGGATATTGATGCTTATCATATCGCCTTCCTCAACAAGAGCGATAGGGCCGCCTACTGCTGCCTCTGGTGAAACATGTCCGATAGAAGCACCACGGCTTGCGCCTGAGAAACGTCCATCTGTGATAAGTGCAACGCTTGAGCCAAGTCCCATACCAGCTATAGCTGATGTAGGATTTAACATCTCTCTCATACCAGGGCCGCCCTTAGGGCCTTCATATCTGATAACAACAACATCACCTTCTACAATCTTACCACCCTTGATTGCCGCAATGGCATCCTCTTCACAGTCGAATACTCTGGCTGGGCCTGTGTGTACAAGCATCTCCTCAACAACTGCTGAACGCTTAACAACTGAGCCGTCTGGTGCAAGATTACCAGAAAGTACTGCAAGACCACCTGTCTTAGAATATGGATTATCGACTGGTCTTATAACCTCTGGATTAAGATTCTTGGCATCCTTGATATTCTCGCCAACAGTCTTGCCTGTAACTGTTATACAGTCTCTGTTAAGTAATCCAAGGTCATCAAGCTCTTTCATGACTGCATATACACCACCAGCTTCATTGAGATCTTCCATATATGTAGGACCTGCTGGAGCAAGGTGACAAAGATTAGGTGTCTTTGCATTAATCTCATTAGCAAACTTAATATCAAAATCAAATCCAACTTCATGTGCGATAGCTGGAAGATGAAGCATACTGTTAGTTGAACATCCGAGAGCCATATCAACTGTAAGAGCATTAAGGATTGCTTCCTTAGTCATGATATCTCTAGGTCTTATGTTCTTCTTTAACATATCCATGACTGCCATACCTGCATGCTTAGCAAGTCTGATTCTGTCAGAATATACAGCAGGAATTGTACCATTGCCTCTAAGTCCCATACCAAGAGCCTCTGTAAGACAGTTCATTGAGTTAGCTGTATACATACCTGAACATGAACCGCATGTTGGACATACTTTCTGCTCGTATTCACGAACCTGCTCCTCTGTCATAGCTCCTGCGGCATATGAACCAACTGCCTCAAACATTGATGATAAGCTTCTCTTTCTTCCATCAACCTTACCGGCAAGCATAGGGCCGCCGCTTACAAATACTGTTGGCACATTAACTCTGGCTGCTGCCATAAGAAGTCCAGGAACGTTTTTGTCACAGTTAGGAACCATAACAAGTGCATCAAACTGATGCGCTGTTGCCATACACTCTGTTGAGTCAGCTATTAAATCTCTTGTAACAAGAGAATACTTCATGCCTACATGTCCCATCGCAATACCATCACATACTGCTATAGCCGGGAATACTACTGGAACACCGCCAGCCTCTGCAACACCAAGCTTAACCGCATTAACAATCTTATCAAGATTCATATGTCCTGGAACAATCTCATTATATGAACTTACGATACCAACTAATGGCTTGTCCATCTCTTCCTCTGTGAATCCTAACGCATTAAATAATGAACGGTGAGGTGCCTGCTGCATCCCCTTTTTAACATTATCACTCTTCATATATATCTCCATTCTGCTGTATACAGCTATTAATTATATTCTCTCAGCTATAAGGTCGCCCATCATAGTTGTACTGCACTGTGTCATTCCGTCTGACATAATATCTATAGTTCTGTAATTCTCCTTGAGAACCTGTGCAACTGCTGCTTCCACTGCATCTGCCTCTTTGTCAAGGTCAAGTGAATATCTTAACATCATAGCTGCACTAAGTATTGTTGCTATTGGGTTAGCAATATCTTTGCCTGCAATATCTGGTGCTGAACCATGGCTTGGCTCATATAATCCAAGCTTAGTCTTACCAAGACTTGCTGATGAGAGCATTCCGATTGAACCTGTTATCATACTTGCCTCATCAGATAAGATATCACCAAACATATTCTCTGTAAGAATTACATCAAACTGTCCCGGATTCATGACAAGCTGCATAGCGCAGTTATCAACAAGCATGTTAGTCACCTCAACCTCTGGATAGTCCTTTGCAACCTCTGCAACAACCTTTCTCCAGAGTCTTGATGAATCAAGAACATTAGCCTTATCAACGCTGACAAGCTTCTTGCGGCGTTTCATGGCAATCTCAAAGCCCTTGATTGCTATTCTTCTTATCTCTTCTTCATTATATGTAAGAGTATCAACGGCTGTCATAACACCGTTAACCTCCTCTGTATGTCTTTCACCAAAATAAAGACCACCAGTTAACTCTCTCATGATAACCATATCGAATCCGTCACCGATAATCTCATCCTTTAATGGACATGCATCCTTTAATTCATTATAAAGATATGCTGGACGGATATTGGCAAACAGCTCAAGATCCTTACGAATCTTTAAAAGACCTGCTTCTGGTCTTAAATTAGGTGCAACATCATACCATCTTGAATTACCCACATTACCACCGACAGCACCAAGCAAAACTGCATCTGAAGCCTTGGCAGTCGCAACTGCCTCATCAGTAAGTGGAACGCCACATGCATCAATTGAACATCCACCCATCAGAATCTCTGTATAGTTGAATTCATGTCCAAAACGCTCCCCAACCTTATCAAGGACTTTTCTTGCTTCTCTTACTATCTCTGGTCCAATGCCATCACCTGGAATCAGTGTAATATTATAACCCATAGTATCCCTCCATATATCTTACATCATAGTATATATTTAATAAACTACATCTTTTATATATTACCTTATAAAGCCATATTTTTCAACTATAATTATCCTAATGCAACCACACATGCCACATTATGCACTTCGCTAAATCTGAAAATGCGTCCCTTGAAACATACATCATAAATGTACATATCAAGAGACGCATAAAATGCATAAATATTACTGCTCGCTTGAAGCTGCTGCTGGCTTTTCAACCTGCTCAATAGCACTCTTTCTCATTGAGATACGGCAGTTCTTGTTATTACCAAACTCTACAATAACATCATCATCTGTTATATCAATAACAACGCCATAGAATCCGCTTGTTGTAAGAACATAATCTCCCTTTTCAATAGAATCCATAAGCTGTTTCTGCTTCTGCTGCTGCTTCTTCTGTGGTCTGACAGCGAGAAAATACATTAACGCAATAATAACTACAACGTAAACTATAAGAACAACGCTCTGCATAATAATCCTCCAAATATTGTATTCACGTTAAAATAATTAACAGTGTTAATAATAACCTAAAAAGTTACTAATGTCTAGCACTTTATAAAGTCTTAAGAAGTTCAAGTCTTTCTTTCTTGAATGAGCTGTAATTGCCCTCATCAATCGCATTTCTGATATCTTCCATAAGATGATTGTAGAAATACAGATTATGGATAACACAAAGTCTCATTCCAAGCATCTCTTTTGCCTTTAACAGATGTCTTATATAAGCTCTTGAATACTGGCACGCCTCACACTGGCATCCCTCTTCAATCGGCCTGTCATCCTTCTCATACTGTGCATTGAAAAGATTAATCTTGCCAAACTTTGTATACACATGCCCGTGGCGTCCATTTCTTGATGGGTATACACAGTCAAAGAAGTCAATACCTCTGTCTACAGCCTCTAAGATATTAGCCGGTGTACCAACACCCATAAGATATGTTGGCTTATCCTCTGGAAGATATGGAACAGTCTCATCAAGCACATGGTACATCTCCTCATGTGTCTCACCAACAGCAAGTCCGCCTACAGCGTAACCATCAAGGTTCATCTCAGATATTCGCTTTGCATGGTCAATTCTGATATCTGTATAGATTGCTCCCTGATTGATACCAAAAAGAAGCTGGTCAGGATTAACTGTATCTGGAAGCGAATTAAGTCTGTCCATCTCCTTCTTGCATCTTTCAAGCCATCTTGTTGTCCTGTTAACAGAATTAATAATATAATTCTTGTCCGCCTTGGCTGGCGCACATTCATCAAATGCCATGGCAATTGTAGAACCAAGGTTAGACTGTATCTGCATACTCTCCTCTGGCCCCATGAATATCCTGTGTCCATCAATGTGAGAATTGAATGTAACGCCCTCTTCTTTAATCTTTCTTAATCCTGCGAGTGAGAATACCTGAAATCCGCCTGAATCAGTAAGGATTGGCCTGTCCCAGTTCATGAACTTATGAAGTCCGCCCATCTCCTTAATAAGCTTATCTCCCGGTCTTACATGAAGATGATAAGTATTGGACAACTGAACCTGTGTACCTATCTTTTTAAGATCCATTGTAGACACAGCACCCTTAATCGCAGCAACTGTACCGACATTCATAAACACTGGTGTCTGTATTGTTCCATGTACTGTCTGGAGTTCTCCTCTTTTTGCTCTTCCGTCTTTTTTAATTAACTTATACATATCTCTTTTCCCGTCTTATATATTCTTATAAAAGTCTACAATTCTGTCCATTCTTGCTGTCATATTCTCAAATATCTGGTCAACCAGTGCGATAGCAGCCATAGCCTCAACAACCACAACAGCTCTTGGAACTATCATTGGATCATGTCTTCCCTTGATTGATACCTCTATCTCTTCACCATTCTTATTAACTGTGTCCTGAATTGATGTGATAGATGGAGTTGGCTTAAATGCTGCCCTGAACACTATATCAGAGCCATCACTCATGCCTCCAAGGATTCCTCCTGCATGATTAGTCTTCTTGACAACCCTGCCGTCTTTCATGGCAAATGCATCATTGTTAGATAACCCTGTAGCTTTAGCCACTTCAAATCCATCGCCAATCTCAAATCCCTTGACCGCTCCTATTGAAGTCACAGCCTTGGCAAGTGTTGAACTTAACTTGTCAAACACCGGTTCACCAATTCCCGGCATAACGCCTGTTATAACGCACTCGACAATTCCTCCGACAGAATCACCTTTGTTCATTATCTCCTGCGCACGCTTCTCAACCTCTGCCGCTGCCTGCTCATCCGGCATATTAAATGGATTCTCACTCATCTGGGAAAGATTGAACCTGTTATAATCAATCGCAACTCCTGCAATCTCTTTTGAATATGCATTAACACTTATGCCTAACTGTGCAAGAATCTTCTTAGCCACTGCTCCTGCGGCGACTCTGCCTATTGTCTCACGTCCAGAACTTCTTCCGCCGCCTCTGTAGTCCCTGAAACCATATTTTTCGTCAAATGTATAATCAGCATGTCCCGGTCTGTAATACTGCGCTATCTCAGAATAATCAGATGACCTCTGTGTCTTATTCATAACAGCCATTGATATAGGTGTACCTGTTGTCTTACCCTCAAACAAGCCTGACATAATACACACCTCGTCAGCTTCCTTACGTGGTGTAGTAAATTTAGACTGTCCCGGCTTACGTCTGTTAAGCATCTGCTGGACATCTTCTGTTGATAAGGAAAGTCCTGCCGGACATCCGTCAATCACCACGCCAAGCCCCTCTCCATGGGACTCGCCCCATGTCATTATCTTAAATCTGCTGCCAAATGAAGAACCAGCCATATCATACCAACCTTTCCATCTAATAATACATTTTGCCAAATCACTATCGGTGATTTTAACATTATTTAATCATATTATCAATTCTTTTCTTAAGAGGCGCAAGCGAACCCATGCGCCCTGCCGCATCATCTGACAGTTGTGCCATGCTGTCTGCCTTAGATGAATTGCCGCATGTCTCATACACCTTTCTATAGAAGTTTGCTTTGTAATAATCTGCTACAGCCATACTCTCATACAGCTCTTTATTACTGTCATCTGCCTTTTTCGTATCATCAAGTATGAATTCATTACGGCTCGTATAATTGACTGCCTTGCCATATTCTCCATTCTTATAACATTCCATAAGCCTGTATGAGCTCCACAAACTGTTATTGTCATTGCGCCCCTCTGTCACCGCGATTATAACCGCCGCATTGAGCACGACAAGTATAACAATTATAACATCCATGATTATAAGCTTTTTTCTGGTCTTTTTCCCACCAATATTATGTCTGGCATCACTTTTCATCAGTAATACTCCTCTCAATAAGACACTTGCTGATTCTCGCTTCTGAATATGTGCTTATATTCTTAATATCTTCATCTGTCAGATGATAATACTTTTTCAGAAGTTTCCCCATATCTTTCTGCATGCGCTCAAGATAAATTCTGTTCTCATCCGTTATAGTAACTTTTTTATCTTTATATGCTGTCATCTGTGTATAATAATAAAATTCTTCAAGATAACTGCTAAGATAGGCAACATCCTCTTCCTTAAGATTGGCATTGTCACCATCCATATGCATAAATCCTTCAGACCATTTAAAATATCTAGCTCCCATAAGCACTGAATACTGCTTTTCAAATGTATCATTATCAAGTGCATCTATAGAATCACTGTAATCAGACACCGCCTTATAATCGCCATTTTCAAGATACGAATATATAACATCATTAACCGACTGGCTGTTATTACTGATTGACGCTTTGGTGGCAGATTGCTTAAGCGGTTCTACCATAAATGCACCTATAAATCCAATTATAAAAAGAGCCGCTGCCATAGCGATAAGTGCTATCTTTTTTGATTTACCAGCATCTGTGGCAGAACGCACATAGGCATCTTTTTCAGCCTCATTAAAAGACTTGTCAAAATCTCTCATGTTCTTTTGATGCTGTCTCATATAATCGTTATCTTTATCTGCTTTCATTGATTAACTCTTCCCTGATCTGATTAAAATGTTCTACATCATTATGATGGTCATAAGCCTTTATCAAAGCAATTGCCGACACTATCAATGCCGCTGTAATCAACACAATCGCCAGCACCTTCACAACCTCTTTTATGACAAGTCCGGCTCTTATATCTGCAAGCTCTGACATTCTCTGTCTTAAACCCGCAAGACCTGTCATATATCTTTTTTCCTGTCCGTAGAAACTCGCTGAACCACAATATGGACACTCTGTCAGTTCACGGTCATACGATGCACCGCATGACGGACATATTATATTTACTTTATCACTCATACCTAATCACCCAACGCATCATGTCTTTCGATGCTCTCTTCAATAACAAGCTGTATCTGGCTGCTGCTCATGCTCCTTACAGCCAGTGCCTCCTCATCATTAATATAGAAATATGTCTTTAATATATTACCCATATTATCATAGATAGACTGTACCTTTTCGTCTGAATCTGCGCCCATTGCCAGCTTTCCATATATGTAATGAAGGTTATTCATGTCATAAAACTCATCAAGAAGACTGCACGCAACAGACAATGTCCTGTTCTTATCATATGTATTATCTGCTGCCAGATACTCTGTCACATAATTATTGATAAAAATATATAACTGTGCTGCTTCTATCTGCGGATGGTATTCAAGAAACGGACCATCAGCCCATCCGTCTATATTAATGCTCTCAGCATAATTAAAGAAACTGTAATAATCTTCATCTTCCCAGTATCCGTCAAGATTAGCTTTCACCTCATCCTCACGTTTTGCTACATCACTCTGGATTTCAAAATAAGAATCATGACAAAGCAGATAAACCACCCCTGAAATAAACGTAACAACCAATACCGCCATGATTATTCCACGCACCAGAAACTTTACTGTATTAAGCTTCTGCTCGCTGATATACTGGTCTGCTTTATCTGTCTTTGCCTGATACCTGTCTGTGTCTTTCTGATACTGCTGTCCAATTGGATTATCCCTGCCACAATGCGGGCATATCTTATCAGTGAGTGCTACACTTCCTCCGCAATACCGGCAATGCATATTATCTTTCAACTCAAATCTCCTAAAATAAATTCATGTAAAATTTAAAGCATATAAAAGCCCTGTGCTATAAGAACTTATCAAGTTCCCTCTCTACCTCCGGCATCTTCTTTGGCTTTGGATTCTTATGTACCTTTCCCTGTGCTATAACCATTGACAGATTTCTAAGTGCCTTGACATCTTCCAGTGGATTGCCATCTGCCACAATTATATCTGCCTGCTTTCCAGCTTCTATAGAGCCTGTTATATCATCAACACCCGCAAGCTTCGCATTAAGACTTGTTGCTGAGTACAGTGCAAATGCATTCGATACGCCACAATATTTAACGAAATAATACAGCTCTCTCCACATATCATAATGTGTGATATATGGACATCCCACATCTGTTCCAAGTCCTACCGGTATGTCATTTTCCAGGCATGCCTTGGCGCAGTCAATTATTCCCTTAAACACAATGTTACCATTAAACTGCTGTTCCTCTGTTGCATGTGAAATGCTTCTGTCAAACAGCGCATATGGCAGTGCTGGTGAGATTGTTGATACATGGAAAGCTCCTCTTTCCTTAAATAACTCAATTATCTCATCTGTAGGTTCTGCTCCATGTTCAATAGAATCAACTCCGTTTTTCAGTGCTACAAGAACTCCTTCTGTCGACTCAACGTGTGCCGCAACTTTAAGTCCAAGCTTATGCGCTTCATCACATGCCGCCTTGACTAATTCAGGCTGCATTTTAAGCACTCCCGGCTCTCCCTTAACCTTGGCATCAAGCACACCGCCAGTTATCATAAGCTTGATAAGGTCTGGTTTATCTTCCGCAATTTTCCTTACATACATAACTGCCTCATCCACACTTGTCGCCTCGTACGCAAGCGAACCAGCCATGTGTCCCTCTGGAACAGAAACTGCCATATTGGAAGCAAGTACTCTTGGGCCGTCAATCTTTCCAGCGGCAACTTTATCACGGATTATTGTGTCATAATCTGCCACGCCACCGACTGTTCTTATTGTAGTAACACCACCTAACAGCTCCTGCTTTGCATATCCTTCGCACATTTTGACACCAATTCTGTTAGTCAGTGCATTGCTTGTTATCAGTTTAACAAGCTTTCTTACATCTGACTGCTTTTTCTTAGGTTTGCCGCTCGCTGGAAGGTGTACGTGAAGATTGATAAGTCCGGGACATATGTAACCGCCATTGCACTGGATTCTTTTCATGTCCTTTGGCACATCAATATTATTCACAATCGCTTCTATCATTCCATCATTGATTATTACAGCCTTGCCACTGACAGGCTTCATATCTATATGTCCATCAAGTATTATTCCATTAACAAGTGCATATCTCATATTATCTGCTGCCTCCTTACGTATTTTTTTAATTATCGAGTATTGTTATGCTTTTTATGACTGGCTGGTTGGCATATGGAACTGTACCATTATTATCGGTTGGTTTTACGTTGGCACAGATGGCATCAACAACATCCATTCCATCTGTCACATAGCCAAATGCCGCATACTGTCCGTCCAGATTGGACTTATCAGCGTGCATTATGAAAAACTGTGAGCTTGCGCTGTCATAACTGCTTGAAGAACGTGCCATAGAAATAACTCCCCTCTTATGTGAAATGTTATTCTGCACGCCATTCTTAGAAAATTCACCTTTTATCTTGGTTCCTGAACCGCCTGTTCCGTCATGGTCAGGGTCGCCGCCCTGAATCATGAATCCACTCATAATTCTATGAAATGTGAGTCCGTCATAAAATCCTGATTTGGCAAGATTGACAAAATTGGTAACTGTTATTGGAGCTGTATCTGCATCAAGCGTGAGGCTGATTGTTCCATAATTGTTAACCTCTATCTTTGCATCAATCTTTCCTGTAAGATACTGCTGGTTATATGTGTCTGCTGCCACATTGCCATCTGTATTTTTACTGCCACAGCCTGTTAACAGCATCAAAGCCGCTGTCATGGCCAGTATTATGCTTATATATTTTTTCATAGTGTTGTAATCTCCTTTACCTGATATCTAACTAATCCACGTTGCAAATCCAATGCATATCTATAATCCACTTAAATCAATCCTATATATTGAATTTTCCAGTTCTATATTGTCCATAAACATAATCATGTATATCGGTATATATATTCTTTTGCCATCTGTCTCTATATTGCCATCTGATAATATAAATGCCTGTTCAATATTATAATTATCACTGCCAAGGACATTATTAAGTGCTGAATGACGTTTATAATCTTTTCCCGATTTAACTTCCAATGGTGTAACTTTACCATTTAATTCAATAACAAAGTCAAGCTCACCCTGTTTTTTGCTGTTATAATAATATTCCTTATGGCCTTTAGTTAAAAGTTCCTGTGCCACTGCATTTTCAAATAAAGCCCCATTGTTGATAGAAGAATCTTTGTTAAGAATTGCCATTTTCACCTGGTTAGAATAGCAGCTTGTTAAAAGTCCCACATCAGAGAAAAACAATTTGAAAAGACTTCTATTCTCACTAATTATCAATGGAATTTTAGGTTCGCTGACATTATATACAGGTATTGCAACTCCAGCATCTTTTAACCATAAAAAATCATTAGCTACCCTGTCATAACTAATGCCTTTTCCCAATGTATTAAGCTGGAACCGTTTATTTTTCTGGTCAAGCTGCCCAGGCATCATGTCATATATCTCCTGAAGTTTAAGCTTATACCTAATCTCATACTTGGTAAAATCCTGCTTATAGAGTCTGATTATTTTATTATGAATCTTTGCAACTCTGTTCAAATCATTAGTCTCAATGTACTCTTTCACCGCTTCTGGCATGCCGCCAATTATAAGATATAGATAAAACACATCAAGCATTTTGGAATGAATATAATCATCTACTGGCACTTTATTATCATAATTATCCTTAAGTGCAGATATCACATTATCTCCAACACCTAACGCACACGCAAATTCCTTGAAGCTGAGTGAATACATGTCAAAAACTGACATATAACCTACAGGGGCAGAGCGAAGGTCTGTCAGCTCTACACCTAAAAGAGAACCACTCATGATATACCTATAGCTTCCTTCTTCTACAAGAAACTTAATTCTTGTAACAATCTCTTTAAACTCCTGAATCTCATCTAAAAAAATAATTGTTTTTCCAGATTCCAATCTGCCTTTACCTGTCAGGCTCAAACGCATTGTTAAATCCTTAGTATCTTTAGCATTAGCAAATAAATCAACTAATTCTGGATTATCTATAAAATTCAGCTCAATATATGGAATTTTGCTTAACTCAAGGCATTCACGAATCAAATATGTTTTTCCTATCTGCCTTGCGCCAGTAATAAGAAGTGCATCCTTTCCATGCTCAATCCAGTTAATTACTGTATTCTTGGCTGTTCTTTCTATCATTACATATCACCATCCCAATATATATTATGTAACTTTTCCAACCTAATAATACATTAATTTTGCAACTTTTCCAACCTATTTTTTGCTTATTTTGCAACTTTTCCAACCAGTTTTTTGTTGTTTTTGCAACTTTTCCAACCTTACCTTATTGGATAATGAATGAGCTTACATGTGCTATAATAAAACAAATTAACAGATTGGAATTTGGAGGTTGAGGTATGGAGAGGACAAAGAAAAACATTATGATTCTTTGTTATTCGTTTGCAATGATATGTGCGGTTACATTCAGCGCAAGATTTATCAAATACATAGATATTCTTGCACTTAGAATCACACTTCAAGTATTACTCAATATACTAAATGGTATAATTGCATTTGTGGCAATGAAACAAACGAAAATGACAGTGGAAATAGACCTAAGAAACAAAAAACAATACATCATCGGTGTTGGTATTGCGATTGCCCTTTCTATCGTGATTGCTGTCATCCCTGCACTTTGTGGAGTTTCATTGGTTGGTGGGCATACTGACTTTTCTTGGTTTACCATTATATATGATTTGTTTTTTTATATGCTAATAATAGGTCCAGTAGAAGAATTTATCTTTCGAGTATATTTGCAAGATGTTTTTGTCGGTTTTTTTAACACTCGCAAATGGTTAGGCGTCATAATTGCAGCCCTCTTATTTGGACTTTGGCATATCATCAATGGTAATATAATCCAAGTGTTATTCACCTTTGGAATTGGTCTGGCGTTTGGTTTTTCCAAGTATAAAATCAAAAATTGCGGATATGTTGGGGTTTCATTAGCACACGGACTATACGATTTTTTGAATACCATTGTTAGAATGTTTATCGTTTACAGTTTTTGATTTCACTTAATGTAATATAAGTTCCTACTAATATTACCAATACCGATATAACTATCAATATAATTTCATACAATACTTTTTTCCACTGTATATTTAATTTCATCCGAACACTCCTCTCCTATCTACCTCACTGATAAATTTTTCTATCAGTCTGTTTACTTCATCCGGCTGATCCGTATTGGAATTATGACCGGCATTTTTTATCCACTTAAGCGGTACACCTTCCCTCTGATGCCATTTCTTATTATAGCTTTTGGCTGAGCCAGCTTTATCCTTTTCGCCACAAATAAGAAGTGCCGGACAACTGA
>ERZ1026854.928-NODE-928-length-19689-cov-8.679434_pt1 | contig 19689 bp, 20 predicted proteins | sample MGYA00380157_ERZ1026854 | MGnify/ENA primary metagenome ERZ1026854 (study PRJEB33269, sample SAMEA4719793) | human gut metagenome | biome: human-associated habitat; feature: organic feature; material: feces | place: Cameroon | collected 2013-10 ... | reverse complement strand
TACCAAGCCCTTTAAGGGCTTTTGCAAACCACCCGTTCAACGGGTGGTTTTGATTGCGGTCATTCAACAACAGCGTCATTCTGAGTGTAGCCGCCGAGTGAATTTTCCTTTACCTGAATACAGAAAAATGTGATAGGTGAATCTTCGGCTGCGGAGAACTGTCTTTTTGCGGCAGGGGAGATACGAAGCCAGTCGCCTGCAGAAAGTTCCACGGTTTCACCGTCAATAACGGCTTTTCCTCTGCCCGAAACAACGGCGTAAATCTCCTCGTTGTTCTTATGCGAATGAACGAACGGAACTCCTGCGCCTGCGGGGAGGTTGTTTATGCTGACCTCTGCGCCCGTGAGGGAAAGGATATCGTGAAGCTCGGTCCTTGCATCGGGTTTAACTGTTGTTTTGTTGTAATTGGTCATAATAGATTCCTCCGTTAATATAGTTGTAACTATCTTTGTTACAACTATATTATAGCAGATGTCTGTTGTAATGTCAATAGTTACAACGAGATTTTTCAAAAAAATTTTCGGACTGCGTTTTTGGGTTAAAAACAGTCCGAAATATCAGTTTTTATTCAGAATATTTGAAAGGTCGTTTTTTACATCTTCAAGCGTTATCGAAGCAAGCTCCCGTTCCATTGCGCTCTGCACACGTTCAAGCTTGTCATCGAGAACGGCGTGGATATTCTGCCCAACGGGACAGTTTTCATTCGGGTTTTCGTGAAAATGGAAAAGTCCCTCGTTGTCAACACATTCAACGGCTTTATAAATATCGAGAAAGGTTATTTCCCCGAGCGGACGTGCTATCGATGCGCCGCCCGAACCTCTTGCGATCTCGACAAGACCTGCGCTTTTGAGCTGACCGAGAATTTTTCTCACGATAACGGGGTTGACGTTCGTGCTTCCTGCGAGAAAATCGCTCGTGACCTTATATTCGCCGCCGAACTTATCAAGGCAGGCGAGGATATGGACTGCAAGCGTAAATCTGCTCGATATCTGCATAAGGCTTCTCCTTTCGTTTATTTTCCAAGGTTATTATACTATATTTTTTCGGAAAAAGCAATAGGTCTTTTTATGCGAAAAAGCAGAGCCCAAAATGACTCTGCTTTGCTTATTTATTCACATATCTGCATATCGTACTGAGCAGTTCGCGCTCGTTGAGCGGCTTGGAAAAATGCTCGTTCATGCCTGCGTCCCTGCTTTGGCGGATATCCTCCTGAAAGGCATTCGCGGTCATTGCAAAGATCGGTATTTTCACCGCGTCCTCACGATCCAGAGAGCGTATCTCGCGCGAGGCGGTCAAGCCGTCCATTATCGGCATCATAACGTCCATAAGGATAATATCGAATGAGTTCGGCTTCGAGGCGGCGAAGATATCAGCAGCTTCACGGCCGTTCCACGCTTCGGTGATTACAGCGCCGTTCTTTTCGAGCATAAACCGTGCGATCTCCATATTTATATCGTTATCCTCGGCGATGAGTATACGAACGCCGTTGAGCGAATTTTCGCAGCGATCTGTTTCAGCGGCAGGAGTTTTCACATAGTTCTCGTCGATGTCAAAGGCGAGGTCAACGGTGAATTTCGTGCCAACGCCAAGCTTGCTTTCGAGAGTTATCTTTCCGCCCATAAGCTCGGTGAGCTGTTTCGTAATGGCAAGACCAAGACCTGTTCCCGTATATGTGCTTCGCGAGCGGCTCGTTTCCTGAGTAAAGGTTTCAAAGGCGTGTTTCTGGAACTCCTCGCTCATACCGATGCCCGTATCTTCGCATACGAATTGAAGTCCGGCTTTACCGTCTTTGCAGGAAATCTCGCGGCAGGTCGCGGATATGCTTCCGCCTGCGCGGTTGTATTTCACCGCATTTCCTGCGAGGTTCTGCAATATCTGCCGCAGGTGGAGAGGACTGCCGATAAGATGCGTATGTTCAAGACCGCTGTTGTCGGTATAAAGCGTAAGTCCATACTCCTGCGCGTTTATGTCGGTGAGGTTATTGACCTCGTCAAGAATATCCATAAGGTCGAACGGCTTGTGTTCAAGGACAAGCTTGCCCGATTCGAGCTTGTTCATATCGAGGATATTGTTGATAAGTTCGAGCAGAAAGCCCGAGACCTGCTTTATCTTTGCCCGACATTCGCTCTGCTTTTCAAGGTCGTTGGGGTAATGCTCCGCGATAGAGAGCATACCTATGATGCCGTTTATCGGTGTGCGGATATCGTGGCTCATACGGCGCAGGAAGTCAGTTTTGGCGATGTTTGCGCGCTTTGCGTCCTCGGCTGTTAAAAGAAGCTGGCGCTGATATTCAAGCTCCTTGTTCTTTTCCTCGTTGTTTTCGAGGACAACGAACAGAACACTCGTGACCTTGCCAGAGCTGTCGCGGTTCTTGGCGATATATCGGAGAAGATACCACGCACCCGAGGTCGTGCAGATATCGATAGAAACACTTTCGTGCTTTTTAAGGCGGTCGGGGAGGGTGGAAAGGTCATTGAAGACTTTGAGCGGCGCTCTGAACTCGGGGGCAACGATATCCTCGCTTGAATTTGCCAAAGCCTCGGCGATGCTTCTTTCCTTATCCTTGAATTTATGCAGACCTATCTCGGAAGAGATCTCCCGATACATTCCTTTTTCAAGGTCAAGGTGATAGATGCCCCAGTAAATTTTGCTGATAGCGCCGATTATATCGTTGTTGAACTGCGCCTGAGCGAGAGCTGTTTCGAGCTGTTCTTTCTGACGTTCCTGCTCGTGGAGGATATCATCGATATAGCGGAAGCCGATAACGACCTTGAAGCCATCCTCGGTGTTGAGCCGTACAGCCTGAATCTCGAAATGTTCGTTTCCGAGCAGGTCGGGCTTTGAACGATAGCGGTAAATAAAACGCTTATTATGTGAAAGAAAATCCATAATGTATTTCGCGTTCATCTTTTCCGTGAAATCGGGTGCGGATTCCTTTACGACGAATTTATCATAGAAGCGCGCCATACGATAAGTAAAGTCGCGCACACGATCCTTCGGGTCAGAGAGGTTTTCAAAAATGCAATGCTCACTGTCACATTTTAAGTTTGTCATCGTATCGGCGGCAAGGTCGCAGAAATATACGGAAGTATAATCTGTGCAGAGCGCTTCAAGAATACTTTTTTCGTTCTTCAATGTAACATTTTCGGAAATGTCGATAAAGGTCGTCACAACGGAGGTTTCGCCCTGCGGAGTGACAAACACCTCGGACTTGGCGAGGACGTTCGTTTTTTCGTTCCTGCTGTTCGTGATGATGCACTCGAAGTCGAGCGAATCTTTTTCATGGCAAAGCTTACGCAGCATTACGGGGACTTTCGGGTCGAGATATGTTATCCTTCTGAAAATATCGCCGAGGTCGGACTGAGCTTCTTCGATGCTGCTCATACCATAGATGCGGAGCGCTTCCGCATTCATGTGAAGGATACGGTGTTCGGGAAGAGTGTAGGATAAAATGCCGCAGCTTACCATATCCATGAGCTCTTTGTGATAATCATTTTGGCGAAGCTGTTCTTTCTGGAGGTCGCGGTTGGTGCGTTCGAGCTTGTTTTCGAGAAGCTTGTCGGGTTCAAGGCGCATTATGTCCGTTATCCTGCTGTGGTAGCCGACGATCGTTGTCATATTGTCCGAGCGTGAGATGCATCTGCCTGTACAGCGGACGTACATTTCGCCCGAAACGGGGTGGATATAGCGGTAGATTATCTCCGATTCCTTTTCAAGAAGTCCCGTGAAGTATTCATTGAAAAGTTCCTGCTCATCGGGGTGGACGTGAGTGACCAGAAAAACGGCGCGCTCTTCCGGCGGCATATCCTCGGAAGTGCCGAACAACGAGTTTGCGACAGCGTCGGCATAAAGCCTCGGCGGCTTGCCGTTTTCAAGCTCAAACTTCCAGAACCCCATACTGCCTGCGCGGAAATATTCACGAATGTCATTATCACTTAAATTGCTCATATATTTACTGCCTCCAAGGGCGTTTATTTTTCTATAAAAAAGGCTATACAATAATTATACCATAACATAACACAAAATCAATAAAAAAACGAAAAAATCGGCAAAAATACTGCAAAATTGATGATATTTCACGGAAAAGCTAAGCCGAAAACGCACGGTATTTCAAATTGCTATATTTTACCGTAGGGGACGGGTCACCCGTCCCGTTTTTTGAACGGTATTGGTGACTGCGGGACGGAAAACCCGTCCCCTACAATATTTTATTAATAATTTTAAGAAGGATAATTCACTCGTTGAAATACCGTGGCCGAAAACGCGCAATTCCTTTACTTTTCAGCGAAAATATGGTATAATAAAACTAAATACTGAGATCTGTATAGAAAACAGTTTTTCTGTTTTTCGGGAAGAACTGTGCAGTCAGCCGAAGATATTCGTTGACAAAGGAGAGGTAAGTTTTGATGAAGAAAATAAAAACGCTGATGTGCATACTGCTTTCGGCGGTCTGCGCTTTGCTGATGTGTTCCTGCCGAAGTGCGGACAAGCTCGCATTCGGAACGGGCGGCATCGGCGGAAACTATTACGCTTACGGCAGTGCTTATGCGCAGCTTATCGGCGCGGAAAATGAAAAGCTGTCGGTCGAGGTAAAGGCTACGGCAGGCTCGGCGGCTAATCTGCGGCTCATTCAGCAGGGCTTTCTCGATATTGCCGTTGTGCAGAGCGATATGCTCACGGAGGCTTACAACGGTGAGAACAGCTTTGCCGAGATGCCTTGCAGAAGCATTCGCGCGCTTGCGGCGTTGTACACGGAAGAATGTCAGCTCATCGTAAGAGCGGATTCCGATATTTACACCGTTTCCGACCTTTACGGAAAGACTGTTTCCGTTGGCGAGGAAGAATCGGGAACACTGAAAGATGCCGAGCTTATAATGCAGCTGGGTGGACTTGTGAACGGTTCGGTCAAGAAAGAGAACCTCTCGTTCTCCGACTCTGCGGCGGCTCTCGAGAACGGAACGATAGACGCTTTCTTCGTCACGGCAGGTCTGCCGACCACGGCTGTGACGGAGCTTGCAAAGGAAACAGCGATACGCATTGTTTCCCTCGATGAAAAGATCATCGCCAGAATGACGGACGGCGATTCGGACTACACCGTCTGCACTATCCCTGCGAACACCTACGCAGGTCAGACAGAGGAAGTGCGAACGGTCGGCGTAAAGGCTGTCCTTGTGGCTTCGGGCAGAATCTCGGACGACACAGCCGAACAGCTTGTGAGAATACTTTTCGACCACAGCTCGGAACTTCATTATGCAACGAGCGCATCGGAATTCGATGCTGACTTTGCTGTCAGCGGCATTTCGATACCTTTCCACAGCGGCGCGGCAGGATTTTATGAAGAGCAGGGCGTTACGGTAAACACGAATGCAGACAAGGCGGAGATAGACCGTCCGAACGCTGCGCAGGACTAAGGAGGGCGTATGTACACATTGCATCTTGATATGTATCAGACGCTCGCCGTTGCGGTCGGCGTTCTGTTCCTCGGAGGATTTTTGAAGCAGAAGATAAAGCTTCTCGAACATTTCTGCATACCCTCGCCGGTTATCGGCGGAATGTTGTTTGCCCTGCTCTCGCTCGGATTGTATATGACGGGAGCTGTCGAGTTCGATTTTGACGAAACGCTGAAAACGGTATGTATGGTCATCTTTTTCACATCGGTGGGATTTCAGGCGAATCTTCGCATACTTAAAAGCGGCGGACTTAGCCTTGTTATCTTCCTCGTGTGTGTCATAACGCTTATCCTCGGACAGAATTTCATCGCGATAGGCGTTGCAAAGCTTATGGGACTTGATCCGCTGATAGGACTTTGCACGGGTTCGATACCAATGGTCGGCGGACACGGAACATCGGGTGCGTTCGGTCCTGTCCTCGAAGACCTCGGAGTGAGCGGCGCTACTACGCTCTGCACCGCAGCGGCAACATTCGGACTTGTCGCAGGTTCGCTTATGGGCGGCCCACTCGGACGCAGGCTCATAGTAAAGCACGATCTTCTCAAAACCGCGGTCGCTGAGGACGAAACTCCGCTCGTCGAGGAAGAGGAGAAGAAGCACCGTTCGGTAAGTATGTATGCTCCCGCGGCGTATCAGATAGCTATAGCAATGGGACTGGGAACGGTGGTTTCGTGGCTCTTGTCCAAAACGGGAATGACGTTCCCGATATATATCGGCGCAATGATAATTGCCGCAGTGATGCGAAATATAAGCGAATTTACGGGAAAATTTGATATCCATATCGGCGAAATAAACGACATCGGCGGTATCTGCCTTTCGATGTTCCTTGGCATAGCGATGATAACGCTGAAGCTCTGGCAGCTTGCGGAGCTTGCACTTCCGCTAGTTGTGCTCCTGCTCGTACAGGTCGTGTTTATGGGGCTGTTCACATATTTCGTCGTGTATAATGTTATGGGAAGAAACTACGATGCGGCAGTTCTCGCCTCGGGAACGTGCGGCTTCGGCATGGGCGCAACGCCGAACGCAATGGCGAATATGCAGGTGCTCACGGAGAAATTCGCGCCGTCGGTAAAAGCATATATCCTTGTGCCGATAATAGGCTCAATGTTCGCGGATTTCCTCAACAGCCTTTGCGTAACGTTCTTTATAAATCTATTGTAAAAGCCTTCAGGGAAAGGGGTCGGTCTTATGTTTAAAAAGAATAAGAAGAAAACTCACCTTACATTCGCTTCGGAGAACCTCGCCGTTCCCGAAATACATACCAACGATGAAGAAGAAAAGCTTGACGATGATGAAAATACATCGGGGATATTTTATGACAACCTCGCCATGCCCGAGATACATTTTCCCCATAAGAAAAAAAGTGGGGATAATGGGGGAAAGTGAGTATTGATATGGGCAAGCTTGATAATTTTTCAAACTGCCTTAATGTATTGAAAAACGCCGATTTTAAAATTGCGTATGATAATGAGATATATCGGATGGGTGTTGTTTGCCAGTTTGAGCGGACGTTTGAACTTGCTTGGAAAGCTTTGCAGGAGGTTCTGAAAATTCACGGTGCAGAGGGTGATGAAACGGGTTCTCCGAGAGAAATTTTACAGCTTGGTTACAAGCTTGGCTTTGTTGACGATCCCGCGGTATGGCTTCTTATGCTGAAAAAGCGCAACACCTCAATCCACATATATGACGAGGACGAAGTTGACGAAATGGTACTTCTTATCCGTGACAGTTTCATTCCTGCATTTATTGTTCTTGAAAAGACTTTGCAAAGCAAGCTTGATGAAGCGGAAAGCGAATGGGATAAGAGATAAACAGCCGAGGGCGAAATTGAAACGCTCCTCGGCTGTTTTATTATACTAATTTTTAAACTGAAAGTGTACAAAAAATCAAGCAAAAACTCGCATATATGGATTTTGCGCCGATTTTTTGTCTACACTTTGATTAAAAATTAGTATTACATATACTGATATTTTTTTCTGTAAGCAATAATGAAAATGATACTCAATGATGCCGCGATGCCCTCGGCGAAGACTGCCGACCACCATATACCGTCTATCTTCCAGAAAAGCGGAAGTATGAACACGAATGCGGCTTGGAGTATTACCGTTCGTATGAACGAGATGAGCGCGGAGATAAGTCCGTTGTTCATCGCGGTGAAGAGTGCCGAGCCGAAGATGCCTATTCCGCAGAAAAGGAACGATATGGAATATATCGAAAATGCGTGTATCGTGAGGTCGAGAAGTTCCGCATCATAGCTTGTGAATATCATCGCGAGCGGTCTTGCGAGAAGTTCTGCTGCCAAAAGCATTGTGAGCGATGCCGCTCCGATTATGGTCGAGCATTTCTTGAAAAGGCTTTTCAGCTCCGTTGTGTTTCCTGCGCCGTAATTAAAGCTCATTATCGGCGAGATACCGACCGTGAATCCGAAGAAAACGGCAATGAATATCATATTTACATACATCAGAACACCGTATGCGACAACGCCGTCGTTGCCTGCATATTTCAGAAGCTGGGTGTTGTAAAGCATACCGACAACTGACATAGAAACGTTGGAGAGGAACTCGGACGAGCCGTTCGTACAGGCTTTTAAAAACGAGCGTCCGTCAAATTTTGCCTTGCCGAGTTTTAATATCCAGTCGTTTTTAGGGCTTGCGAACATTATTATCGGGACGATCGCACCGATGAACTGACCAATGACCGTTGCGAGCGCCGCACCTGCGAGTCCCCACTTGAAAACGACGATGAAAAGCGCGTCGAGAACCATATTCGTTACGCCTGCGGCAACTGTAACGAAAAATCCGACGTGCGGCCTTTCGGCTGTGATAAGAAATCCCTGCAAAGCATACTGGAGCGACAGGAATATCAGTCCGACAAGGCAGATACGACCGTAGAGAACGGCATATTTGAGAACTTCGCCCTCCGCACGGAGAAGCACGGCTATCTGCGGCAGGAAAATGTTTCCCAATATCGCAAGCACAACTCCTGCGCCTGCCATAAAGTAGGTGAAGAACGAAAACAGGCTGTTTGCCTTTTCACAGTCGCCCTCGCCGAGCGTTTTTCCGATGAGTGCCGAGCCGCCAAGACCTATCATATTGCCGACTGCGCCGAGCATCATAATGAACGGCATAATAATGTTAAGTCCTGCGAACGGAATTTTTCCGACATAGTTTGAAACAAAAAATCCGTCAACGATGCCGTATATCGAAGCGAATATCATACTCGCAATGGACGGCAGAGTAAATCTGAACAGCCGTCTGAAATTAAAGTGGTCCGAAAGCTGTATAGGTTTTGTCATTTGTATCTTCCTTTCAAAATGTTTTCTCCGTTTCTTCACGGAGATAGTCGTTGAGCCGAGCGGACATATCGAGATAAAAGTTGAGTTCCTCATCGGTGAAGCGGCGGTAAGCCGCATTTTCGGCTTTTTTCATTTTGTCTGTCGTGCCTGCGGCAAGAGCTTTTCCGCTCTCGGTGAGGATTATCCGCTTACTGTTCCGCGTTCCCGAGATAGGTTCGAGCCGAGCGTGACCGTTCCTGATAAGGCTGTTGAGAGCCGTGTTTATGGTCTGCTTCGGGAAAAAACATCGGCGGCACAAGTCCTGCTGTGTGTATCTTTCGGAATCGTCCGAAACGAGGTACAGTATCCACATTGACGTATCGGAAAGTCCGTATTTCACGGCGGCATCGTGGTAGATAGAATCGTATTCTTTCATCTGCTCATCGAGCTGTTTTATATATTCTTCTATGTTCATATATTCACACCTTTGCTTTTTTATGGGTAATGCAAAGTTCCGCGGTCTGATATCTTACAGCAAAGCAAAACTTTTCTTAGCCGCAAAACAAATAGTCCGAAAACGGACACTTGCATATTATAGTCCTTTTTCGGACTCTTGTCAAGAGGTATTTTTAACTTTTTTCAAAAAAACAACACCGCAGGAACGTTGCCCCTGCGGTGCTGTTTATAGTAATTTTATATACAATTAGTATAATATAAATGCCATATTATAGTTAGTATATTATATTAAACTACTTTGAGTATAATTTATTATGTATATACTGATTGTTGTTAAGATTTGTTGTAAAAAAGTACGAGTAAGAATTATTTTTTCTTTTGGTAGCCGCAGTCGCAGTAAGGACCGCCCGAGGCGAGAGTGTATTCACGAACGAAATCAGCTGTTTCGCCTGCCTCGCTCATAGTGTAATCGAGCCTGCACATCGCAGGTGTGAGGTCGTAAAGTCCAAGCTTTTTCATCAGTTCGCATATTCCGCATTTGTAGAATCTTGCCTCGTAGCCGCTGCCGTCGGGATATTCAAATAAGTCCATATTCCACGAAAACGGGTTGCGGTCGGCGGCTTTGAGCTTGGCTGTTGCGCGCATACCGTCAAGGTCTTTTTCGGTGAACTTTTTCTTTCCGCTCTTGCGGCAGAATTTTTTCATAAGTGAGGTCATCATCGAACGCTTGTAGTATTCCGTCAGCCTTTCAACGTCGGGGCGCTGAGGCATATTGAGAATGAATGCGCAGAGCAAAGCACAGTTGACAATGTTCATTTTGAAGCGGTCGGCTTTTTCAAACTCGGGGAGTTCGGAGATCAGCTCTTTGTATTTCGGCTTGGCTTTTCGCTTGACTTCATCTGCGGCAGCTTTGTCAATACCGAAAATCTCGGTGAGATTTTTCGTGAACGAACCTGAGAAGAGCGCCCACATTCCCATGGGCATACCTGCGTATTTCATTTAAGCATTTCTCCATTCCTTGATCGCAGCAACGACCCTGCGCTCAATATCGATTCGCGCCTGCTTGCACTCTTCGGGGTACTGCTTTGCGGCTTTGAATGCCATTTTGAGGAAAAGTCCCGAGCCGACTGGGAACATCCTTTTCAGCAGACTTTCGGGGAAAACGTAATGCGTTGCGTGAGGGTAAACAACAGCTTCAACATCGCAGGAGTGCGGTCTTTCGGCAAGGCGCTTTTCCATTCTGCGGATATATTTTCCTGCGTCCCAGAGAACGTCGTCGTCGCCGCCGATGAGAAGAAGCTTGCCCTTGATGTTTTCGATCTTGATAAATTCGTCCTCGGTGATAGAGTGAGCCTTTTCCGAGTCGTCAAAAAGCTTGAGCGAGTTGAGCATATCACCCGTGCGCTTTGATTCGCTCGCAATGACCTGCCAGTATTGTGGGTGCTGATAAACGAACGGCATATAGGGGAGCGGTTTGCCCTTGTAGGTGAAAAGCGACTCGCCCTCGATAGGCCACTCCTTGCAGCCGTCTTTTTTGCCCTGCATAAAGCCCTGCCAAACGAAGTCGCTCGGGGTCAGACCAATCGTGAGCGTGATATCGTGGAAATACGAAGCCGCCGTGAGTGCAAGCGTTCCCGTTGTCGATGCGCCGACGATGCTTATTTTCTTGTTGCCAAGCGATTTCAGCTTTTTTATCGCGGTTTCTATCCTTTCGAGCGGATAGTTGTGATGACCGTAGTCTTTCTTCGCAGGTGACATTGACATAACGTTCACGTCAAGTCCGTGAAGCCACTTTACCATTGTCTTTGCGAGATAATCTTCGGGGTCGTCGCCTATCATTGCGATAATTGCGCAGTCGGTCGGTGTGGGGCATTTCCAGTAAGCGCCGTAAAAACCGTCCGTATCGGGGTCAAAGTGTATCTTTTCCATATTATCCTCCATTTTAGTTAGTCAATGCTAACCTTAACTTGTATAAAGTGCCGCTTTTCCGTCAGCGGCATTTTTCTGAGAATATTATAGCATAGGTTTGGGGAAAATGCAAGGTAAAATCTGACTATTCCGCGGATAAATACATATCATCGAGTGAAATGCTGAAATAACAGCTGCCCGGTATTTCAATATCCGCATCTGTGACCTCAACAAGAACCGAAGCAAGCAGTGTGTAATCACCATATTCAACGAGCGAGTCCGAACTGACTTTTACGGGCGAATTTAACACGATAGTTTCGTGCGGCTGAAAGGTGTATTCGTGGATATCACCCGTTGCAGCGGGATTGACATTTTCAATTTCCGCAAGCCTTGCGATATGCTCATACGAATCGAAATCCCCCATTATATTTACCGTAAGCTCGCGGTCGGTCATATTTGTGAGCTTGTACGGAATGGTTATTTCATCACCGACAGACAATTTCGGCTGCTGAGAGGGGTCAAAGTCTGTTGTCAGCGAGAACCAAGCAAGCTTGGAGAATCTCATTTGTTCTATCTCGTTTGCAGTGAAAGAGGAGTATATATTTTTCTCTGTTTGCTTATTCTGCTCATCGGCGGCAGAATTTTTCCTGCCAAGGTTCATGAATATCAGCGCAATGATCAGCAGCAGTATCACAACGGCTTCGATAGCAGCGGCAATTTTATATTTTTGGTTCATTTTTTATTTCCCCCTGCAATTGTTGATTTTATACAAAACACCATTTAAAATTTAGAAAAAAACAAGCCGACAATCTTGAATATATGTGATTCCGGCGCAGAATTTTTCCTTTATTTTATTGGTGTTTAGTATTATTATAACATAGTCAGGAAAATTTTTCAATAGGAGCATAAAAAACTGCGCAAAGCTTTTATACTAATTTTTAAACTGAAAGTGTACAAAAAATCAAGCAAACAGCTCGTAGCCGTTGTAACATCTTGATGTTTAAAACAGATTTATATGGCTTTTGCGCCGATTTTTTGTCTACACTTTGATTAAAAATTAGTATTTCAGCTTTGCGCAGTTTTTATATGAGAGAGGTGAAGCAGTTTATATATACTTTTCTGCCCATTTTTTCAGTTCGTCAGTGCTTGCGCTTGCAGGGAAACGCTTGCCCTCAACGAGTTCTGTGCCCTTGCAGGAGGGAGCGAGATCCTTGTTCGTGCCGCCCATTCCGCTTCCGCCCGAGGTTGCGAAAGGAACTATCTTTTTGCCGCTGAGGTCATACTGTTCAAGAAATGTATTGATGATAGTCGGTGCAACATACCACCAGATAGGGAAGCCTACGAAGATAGTATCGTACTGTCCGATATTCTCGACCTTGCCCGAAACGGCAGGACGGGAGGACTTGTCGCTCATTTCAACGCTGCTGCGGCTCTTTTTGTTGGTCCAGTCGAGGTCTGCGCTTGTGTATGGTGTTTCAGGCTTGATCTCGAAAAGGTCTGCACCTGCGGCAGATGCCAGATTTTTTGCAAGCTTTGCTGTAACGCCGCTTGCGCTGAAAAATGCAACCAATGCTTTGCTCATAATGATTACCTCCGTATATTTTTGAAAAGGGTTTACTTTAACTCGCCATACTGTTCATCATCCACGGGTTCGCACCACTTGTTCGAGCAGTTTTCGCCCGAAACTTCAACTGCAAGGTGCGAGAACCAGCTGTCGGGAGCTGCTCCGTGCCAATGCTTTACGCCTGCGGGGATATTGATGCAGTCGCCGGGGTGCATCTCAACGGGTTCTTTGCCCCATTCCTGATAGTAGCCTCTGCCGCCTACGCAGATAAGTATCTGTCCGCCGCCCTTGTCAGCATGGTGGATATGCCAGTTGTTGCGGCACTTCGGTTCAAATGTTACGTTGAAAATGCCCACCTGCGAAGTCGATATCGGGGCGAGATAACTCTGACCGATGAAATACTGCGCGAAGCCTGTATTCGGTTCGCCGATAGGGAACATCATTGAAGCTTCGTGAGCGGCTTTTGCACTGTCGTCAGCGGCTTCATCGTTCCATACGTCCATTGCAAGCTTGAAAACTGCCCAGCCCTTTGGCCAGCCAACATAGAAAGCAGTGTGTGTGATGACAGCGGCTGCTTCTGCCTTTGTAACGCCGTTTGCCTTTGCATTTTTGAGGTGGTAAACAAGCGAGTTGTCGGTGATGCCCGAGGACATGAGCGCAACCATTGTCACGATGCATCTTGTTTTGAGGTCGATGTCCGTGTTGTTCCAGTTTTCGCCGAAAAGAACATCGTCATTGTAGTGTGCGAAGTCTGGGGCAAAACCTCCGAGCTGGTCTCTGCCTGCTGTTTGTGTTATTTTTTTCATACTCTTTCACCCATTTCATAAGCTTTGTTTAATTTTTCGTTTCCGTTTATATCGTTGGGGTCATTCATTCCGCCGACGAAAAGCGTTCCCTTGAGGTCCGCCTTTTCAAAGCAGTCTATCCAACCCTGCAATCCGCTTTCGGCGCGCTTCGGAGTATAGTCCTCGTCCTCGGCTGCGACCGAGAGCATATAAACATCTCTGAAGCGGTAATCCTTCGGATAGAGCGAATTCATTCTGTCGAGGAGAGTTTTCATCTGTCCCGACATTTCGTAATAATATATTGGCGTGGAAAATGCTACAACGTCAGCATTGAGAACTGCCTGCTCAATAGCGAGCGCATCGTCCTTTATGACACATTCGCCTTTGCTCTGGCAGGCAAGACAGCCGATGCAGAAGCCTATCTTTTTCCCTTTGAGAGAGATAAATTCAACGCTGTTCCCAGCGTCCTCCGCGCCCTTTGCAAAGGAGAGCGCGAGCTGTTCGGAGTTGCTGTTTCCGCGCAGGCTCGTTGAGATAACTACGACCTTTTTGCTCATATAAAACCCGTCCTTTTATATAATAGAATCATAAAATCTTAGCGAATAAAGTTAGTCGCAACGCGGTTTTCCTTTTTCGGCAGACCGAATTTTTCTTTGCCGAGCGCGATCGACTTCATAAGGAAAGACATATTCCGCGCGAGGATGCGCATTGTCTGTTTGCCCTCTTCGTCAAGGTCAGCTTCGCCCTTTGCTCTGCCGTGGATAGAGTTCCAGTACTGGTTTGAAGCTATCGGCATATTCGAGATAGTAAAGTATTTGTTTAGCTCATCAAAGGTTGCCGAACAGCCTCCTCTTCGCGCGCATACAACGCTTGCGCCGACTTTCATCGACATATCGAAATTTGAGCTGTAGAAAAGTCTGTCGAGGAATGAAATGAGCGTTCCGTTCGCCGAAGCGTAGTAAACTGGACTGGCGATAACAAGACCGTCTGCTTCTTCAAACTTTTTTGCCGCCTCGTTAACTTCATCATCGAAGATGCACTTTCCAAGTTCGGAGCATTTTCCGCAGGCGATACAGCCGCGGATATCCTTAGCGCCGATCTGCATAACATCGGCTTCAATGCCCTCCTCGGCAAAGACCTTCGTCATTTCGTTCACGGCGAGAGCGGTGTTTCCGCCAACTCTCGGACTGTCGTTTATTATAAGAACTTTCATAAAAAACCTCCCAATTTTTTTGAAAAGCCTATATAATTCCGAGTTTATTGTTTTAAACTTTCCACCCAGTCGCGGATATCATCGGCTGTCGCATCGTTGAGCTTTTTTCCGCTGATGATGTTTGCTTCGTGGTAAAGGTTTTGCAGTTCGCTGACGCTCGTTTCAATGCCGCTTCCGCCCGATGTGCAGAATGTGTAGACCTTTGCGACCGAGAGGTCATAGCTTTCGAGGAAAGTTTGGATAATTCTCGGGTTTGTTCCCCACCAGATAGGGTGTCCGAGAAAAACGACATCGTAGTCGCTGACAGCGGAAAGGTCGTCAGCAATGGCAGGACGTGCGGAATCATCATTCTGCTCAACGTTTGCGCGGCAGTCGTCATTGTTGTAGTTGAGGTCGTCGTCCGTGTAGGGTACTTCGGGGACGATCTCGAAAAGGTCGCCGTTCGTTTCGTCTGCTATCATTTTAGCTATTTCCGCAGTAGTTCCCGTTGCGGAGAAATATACGACAGCTGTCTTGCTTTCGTCGGAAGCTTCCGCAGGTTCGGTTTCGGCTTCCGATATGCTTCCCGCTTCTGTTTCGGTCGGCTGAGCGGCTTCGTTATCCATTACCTGTGATGTCTGCGTTTCGCTCTCGCTGACGGTTGTATCGGTGCTTGCGCAGGAGGATAAAGCTGCGGCGGTGAAAAGCGCTGTCAGAATGCTCAATACTCTTTTTGAAAAAAGCTTTTCTTTTGTCATAATATCACTTTCCTTTGTTTTCGTCAAACTGCTGTTCAAGTTGTTCGTTGAGCTTGAACACAAGGTAGTCAAGGCAGCTTATCTGTTTTTCTTCCTTGTGTATCGCATCAAGGAGAGTTTGCCTGCGCTTTCGGAGCAGACGTATCGTGCCTTGGATATCATCATTGCATCGGCAGTGCATAAGCTCCGCCTTTTCGTTTTCGCAGCAGCCGATATCATCAAGGCATTCTCCGAACCGTTCGGCATCGGTCATAGGCATAAGGCATCTCCTTTCGGCGCTTTTGGGAAGCTTTTTCTTTCATCGGTTCTATTATATATCCGAAGATTGAAAATGTCCAATACTCTTTTTGTATTCTTTGGAATGCTTTAAAGGCATTTTTGAGTATAAAAAAAGATACCGACTTTGTGGGTCGGTATCTCATAAAATTTAAGTTTAGCGGCAGCTTCGTACTTACGATAAAACAGCCTTGCTTCGCTCATTGAGAAGCAGTTCAGCCGTTGCGGTCAGCTTGGCTTCATCGATAGGCTTGGAGATATGTGCGTTCATTCCCGCATCAAGGCTCCGCTGTATATCATCGGTGAAAGCATTGGCTGACATTGCCGTGATAGGCACGGTTTTTGCGTCCTCGCGGTCAAGCGAACGTATCTCACGGGTCGCTGTAAGTCCGTCCTTTACGGGCATCATTATATCCATAAAGATGATGTCGAAAAAGCCTGTTTCGGACGCGGCAAAGGTGTTCACGGTTTCTTCTCCGTTCCATGCTTTGGTGACCTTTGCGCCGCGGTCGGTGAGAAGAAATTCCGCTATCTCCATATTCAGCTCGTTATCCTCGGCAAGAAGCACATTTTTGCCTTCCAATGCCGTGTGGTTGCTCTTTTCGGAGGCTTTTTCGGGCGCTTTATAGTCTTTATCTATGCGGAAAGTAAGCTGAACGCGGAAAGTCGTGCCTACATCTTTTTCAGAGTGGCAGGTGATAGTGCCTCCGAGCGCGTCAACAAGCTTTTTGACGATAGAAAGTCCAAGTCCTACGCCCTCGTACTTGGTTCGGGCGTTCTGAGCCTCTTGCGAGAAAGGTTCAAACAGGTGCTTTTGGAATTCCTCACTCATACCGATGCCGTTGTCCTCGCAGGTGAACTCATAGACGGCTTCCTGCTCGGTACTTGAAATAAGACGGGTATTAAGGCGAAGATAACCGCCCGATTTTCCGTATTTTATCGAGTTGCTCGCAATGTTGATAAGTATTTGGCTAAGGTAGCGGGGACTGCCGATAAGGTGGTTGACGGGGAGTGCAGACTGACGTATGATCTCATATTCGATGTTCTTTGAAGATGTCTGAGGTTCAAGAACGGTGTTTATCTCGTCGAGGAGTTCCGTTAGATTGAAAGGTGTTTCTTCCAATACCACCTCGTCACTTTCAAGCTTGCTCATATCGAGAATGCTGTTCACAAGTTCAAGCAGGGTGTGAAGCACGGCGGAGATATTTTTACGGCAGTGAGCCTGTATCTCGGGGTCATCGGTATGACTTTCCGCCATATCGATATAGCCTTTGATTCCGTTGATAGGTGTTCGTATATCGTGGCTGATGCGGCGGAGAAATTCCGTCTTTGCGAGGTTGGCGACTTTGGCTTCGTGCGCTTCTTTGAGTATCTGAGCCTGATAATCGGCTTCCTTGGTCTTTTCGCGGTCAACGTCCTGAAGAAGAGCAAGGATATGCACGGGCGTTCCTGCTTCGTCAAAGTCAACGACGGTGATCGTAATTCTGCACCATTTCATCTCGCCGTTTCGCACAGACTGATAGTCGGTATAAAAGCTCTTTTGTGCATCGGTCATATTTTCTTTGCAGAGGTTTTCACGGATAAAGTCGGCAGAAAGCCTGTGTTCAAGCTCTTTGCGGTAGGAAGGAACGACCATGTTCCCGATATAATTCCTTTTCAGCGATGTGAAAGCACCGTGCTGCGGAGTTGCTTTTTCGAGCCATGGAGCGACATAGATAGTGTTATAAACATCAGCCGAAAGGTCAACATAGAAAAGGCTGAAATAGATAGTTTCCAGAGATTTTAGCATCTGAACGGTTTCCGTCAGTCGGCTGTTGCTTTCTTTGAGTTTTTCCTGATTTTCATAAAGAGTACGGTTTCGCAGAGCGAAGAACAGAACGCATAAGAAGAAATATACCGCCGCAAAAAAAGCAGAAGCAGACAGCGAACCCGAGAATACCGTTGCGAACGGATAATATATGCAGATTATGTAACCCTCGTATGAGGAACGATAACCCCAGTAGTGTTTTCCGCTCGCTTTTATAAGGTGAAGCTTGCCGTCCTGATCAATATGGGAAAGCTGCTGAAAAACAGCATTGTCCGAAACCTTCTTGTCTTGCATTGATGAAGCGCTCGTTGCCCTTACATTGCCGTCTTCGATGATAGCATAGTGACCGTTTTGTTCAAGGTTAAGACCCGTGAGCAGACTTTCAAGGTCATTTTCAGTGTCGGAGATAAGTCCCGACGGCTGTTTGTAATATCCGATTATGATGCCGGGCTCGTCCTTTCGTGCGACAGCGCAGACATCGTAATATTCGCCGTTGACCTCAGTTCTTTCCGCAAAAATTTTTGCAGGGTAGTTGATGATGTCGGCAAAGCGGCTGCCGATATCGGTTTTTTGCCAGTCGGGGTTGCTGAATCGCCGTGTATGTCCCGAAGCCTGAGTATGCAGTTCACTGTCGAGCAGGGTAACGCCGCTTATTCGCAGACTGTCAACATACTGTTCGAGCATGGTATCATCGGCGAGCGAGGGTTCATCGACCAAGCGGTTGCTGAAATCTCGGAGCAGGTCGGTAAGACGGAAAAGTCCTTTCGTTCGGTCGGAGTCAACGAGCTTATTGAAGCTTGAACACTGCTGTTTGAGCGTGTCCATTGTGTTTTCGGCGATGACGGTCGTTTCGATAGCGGTCTTGTAACCTGTGAGCGCTGCCGTGAGCAGAAGAAGTATCAAGCCGAAAATTACAGCTTTATATATCGTGAACTGGAAGACCTTTTTGGGGTGAAGTTTACTCATTTTCTTCACCTCCGAGAACTTTGTCGGTATCAACGCCGTATGCTTGCAGGATACGCGCAGTCGTGCCGTCGGCAAGCATTTCGTCCAAAGCGTCCGAAAGCTTATTGCGAAGCTCCTCATCGCTGCCTTTTGAAAAAGCAACGCCGAGCTTTGCGCGGGCAAGGTCTTCATCGAGGAAGCGATACTCAACACCTGCATTGCGAAGCTGTTCTCTTACAGCGGCAGCGTAGCCTGCACAGGCATCAACATAATCATTGCGCAGAGCGGTGATAACGTCGCTCAAACTGTTCAGGCAATATACGTTCTGCACCTGCGGAACGCCCGTTTCCGTGTGTTCAAGAAAGGTGGTTTCCGCCTTTGACCCAACTCTGACAGCGACGCTTTTTCCCTCAAGGTCGCTCAGATGCTTTATCGGACTGTCGTACAGAACTGCAACGATCTGACGGCTGTACATATAAGGCCCTACCCACGCATAGCGATCCTCCTGACCGTCCATTGAAAAACAGCTCCAAAGGCAGTCGATCTTTCCGCTCGCAAGGAGAACATCACGCCTGTTCCATTCTATTTGTTCAAAAACGGGTTCGTAGCCCATGCGGCGGCAAGCCTCTTTTGCAAGGTCAAAGTCCATTCCTGCAGGTTTGCCGTCTTCGTCGGTGTAGTTGTACGGGCGGTAGTTATCGCAGCCGATAACAAGCTTCGGCAGCTCATTGTCGGTCTTGGAAGAGCAGCCGACGAGCGTCAGACAGCACAGAGCCGTCAGCATCAGGCTCACAAAAAATGAGCGGAGCGTTCTTTTTTTGAACATTTAAGTTCTCCTTATTAATATATGATACCCAAAACCAATAAAACTATAGACAAAAAATCATCGCATGATCCATATATTCGAGATCATACTCGATTTTTTGTATAGTTTTTAATTGTTTTTTAGTATAAAACGAGTAAAACTCTGAATTTTTTTATAGAAAAATTGCATAAAAACCATTATCATTTTACCATAAGCAAAAAAAGCTGTCAATTATTTTTTAGTAAAAATCAACTATAGATCCCATAATTTTTACAGTAATTTATTGCAAAGAAAAGATTTTTTATGAAGGATTTTATTTAAAGAAACTGCTATTTGATAGATTTAAACAATAATAAAATAAATAAAAACAACATAACTTTAAGTAGGTGTTGCTATGAATGAAAATAATATAACTTTTAAAGATCTTATTTTAAAATACTTAATCGAAGAAATATCAAAAGAAGTAGGA
>ERZ1026854.925-NODE-925-length-19710-cov-8.522157_pt1 | contig 19710 bp, 21 predicted proteins | sample MGYA00380157_ERZ1026854 | MGnify/ENA primary metagenome ERZ1026854 (study PRJEB33269, sample SAMEA4719793) | human gut metagenome | biome: human-associated habitat; feature: organic feature; material: feces | place: Cameroon | collected 2013-10 ... | reverse complement strand
GTAATACTAATTTTTAATCAAAGTGTAGACAAAAAATCGGCGCAAAACCCATATAAACCTGTTTTCAACAGCTACGAGCTTTTGCTTGATTTTTTGTACACTTTCAGTTTAAAAATTAGTATATGTTTTTCACTTTTTCTATTTCGACTTTTTCAGACTTTCAAAGTACCGCAGGAACTCTTCATTCGACATCGCCGCCGCGTCGATATTCTTTTCGGCATAGCTTTTGAGAGTTTTTATGTAATCATCAAGAGTTTCCCGAGTGATATCGACCTGCTGATTTGCGACAATTATCGAATATACTTTTCCCATTTCGTCAGCGGAAAATTCACTTTGAAGCAGAGAAACGTCAAATTCCACCGAATTTTTTATCTTTTCTGTTAATTTTTCGAAAACAGTCCTGTTGAAATCTGTCACAAAATCTGTACTGCTCAGCCTGCTTTCGATGTATTTCAGCTCATCGGGATTGGACGAAAGGTAAGCGATTATGCCGCATTCCGCCTTGTATTCCCTCGGATGAGCAACGCTGTCGGGGTTTTCGCGCCGCTGCCTGCCGAAAGTCCGTATCTCACGGGTCTCGTCCTGCTGAGAGCGGTTTATCTTCTTCTTTATAAGTCCGTTTACCTGATGCGTGATAGCTTCACGGTTCACATCGCACTGCTTTGCAAGCTTTCCGATGTAAACTTCGCGCTCTATCGGCGAAGCAATGTCGGAAAAGAGCGAAACGCATCGTTTCAGATAGGTGACCTTGTCGTTTTCGCTTTCAAGGTCAAGTCCAGCAGCGCACTTGTTCATCTCAAAATCGATAGCGCCGTCCGAGCGTTCAAGAAGCTGCTTGAAGCGCACCGAACCGAACTTTTTTATGTATTCATCTGGGTCTTTTGCGCCCTCCATTTTGATTATGCGAGCGTCAAGACCCGCTTCGGACAGAAGATTTATCGCTCTGTGCGTTGCTGCCTGCCCCGGACCGTCCGAATCGTAGGCTATCACAACTTCGTCAGCATACTGCTTTATCAGACGAGCCTGCTCGGGGGTCAGCGCCGTTCCGAGCGTTGCGACAACATTCTCGAAGCCGCCCTGATTTATCGCGATAACGTCCATATAACCCTCGGCAAGTATCAGCTTGCGCTCGGTCGATTTCTTGGCGAAATTCAGCGAGAAAAGGTTTCGGCTTTTCTTGAAAACGGGCGTATCGGACGAGTTGAGGTACTTCGGACCGCTTCCGTCGATTATTCTTCCGCCGAATGCGATAACATTTCCTCTGAGGTCGATTATCGGAAACATAACTCTGTCGCGGAACGAGTCAAAAACCGCTCCCTTTGAGCTTCGCGTGCAAAGATTTGCAAGCACAAGCTCATCGTCCGTGAAGCCTTTGTTACGCATAAAATAGTGCAGTCCGTGCCAATCGTCGGGCGCATAGCCAAGTCCGTACTTTATAATAGTATCCTTTGAAAGCTGACGTTCGGCGAAGTATCTTCGTCCCTTTTCGCCCTGAGGCGACTTTGCGAGTATCTCAAAGAAATACCGTGCCGCCGTTCGGTTTATTTCGAGAACGCGCGCTTTCACACGGGCAAAATCGTTGCTCTCTCCGTCATCGGGCATCTGCATTCCTGCTCTGTCGGCGAGGAATTTCACCGCTTCGATGTAGGAAAGGTTCTCTATCTTCATTATGAACGTAATGACATCGCCGCCTGCGCCACAGCCGAAGCAGTGGAAATACTGCCCCGTTGTGTTTACGCTGCATGACGGTGACTTTTCCGAATGGAACGGGCAAAGGCACATTGCGCCGTGGCCGCTTCTTTTCAGCGTCACATAGCTGCTCATAACGGTATCTATCGGATTATTCTGTTTTAGGTCTAAAATAAAACTTTCGGGTAATGCCATATAACCTCTCCGTGGGAATACCACGTTAAATCATAATTTGCAGGGAAACCCTGCGAAAATTTTGCGCCAAGCTTCACTTCGTTACGCTCGTTTGCGTTGGAAATATCACGAATATCTGTCTTTGGACAGTCAGATCGGTCGTATTAAATGTATGTGACAGCGCCTGCCACACTTTTCAAATGTGGGATAACGGGACGGGAAACCCGTCCCCTACAGAATTAAGTGACCACGATCAATTACAGTTTAGCATCGCGCCAGCTTTTCGGAATGTAAAGATCTTCATAAACCGCAATGGCGTAGCTGTCCGTCATTCCTGCGATGTAGTCGGTAACGGCTCTGTCCGAGTCTTTCATCTCGCGTATGCGCTTGTATTCATCGGGGAGCTTGTCGGGATTTTTGAGGAAATAGCCGTAAAGCTTCTCAATAAGCATCATCGCCTTTGACTCCTCAGATTTTGCTATCGAGTTGCGGTAAACATTGTCGAACATAAAGTTGCTGAGAATATCGAGTGCCTTGTGAATTTCCTCCGACATCATGATATTCTCCGCACCGTTATTGATTATCGAGGAGATGAGCGTTGTAATGCGCTCGCTCTTGGAGTGTCCGAGAACCGCCGTTGCATCTTTCGGCAGGTCATTTTCGGTGATGATGCCTGCACGGACTGAATCGTCGATATCGTGATTGATATAGGCTATCTTGTCGGCAAGGCGAACGATGTAACCCTCACGCGTCTTTGCGATCTTGTTCGTGTGACAAACGATGCCGTTTTTTACTTCGTAGGTAAGGTTAAGTCCCCTGCCCTCTTTTTCTATGTAGTCAACAACGCGAATAGACTGCTCATAATGAGTAAATCCGTTCGGGCATAGCTCGTTTAAAATGCGCTCACCTGCGTGACCGAACGGCGTGTGTCCGAGGTCATGACCGAGCGCGATAGCTTCGGTGAGGTCACTGTTAAGGCGAAGCGCCGTCGAAAGCGTTCTTGCGATCTGCGAAACCTCCAGCGTGTGCGTAAGGCGTGTTCGGTAGTGGTCGCCTACGGGGTCAAGAAAGACCTGTGTTTTATGTTTAAGTCTGCGGAAGGCGTTGCAGTGCAAAATTCTGTCCCTGTCGCGCTGAAATTCAGTCCGTATCGGGCATTTCGGCTCGGGTCTTGCCCTTTTTCCCGAATTTCGCGAAAGGCAGGCATATTCGCAAAGTGTTCCGAGCTCCATAACTTCGCTCTGCTCACGGATAGTCATATCTTTTTCCTCCCTTGACATATAATTATAGCTTTTGCTTTTTTCATAACAATATAATATACAATTTACGCCCTCAAAAACCCTTTTTCTAAATTTATTTTCAGCATTTTAAACAAATTGTTATATTATTTTTCAATCAATTTTGTAATATTATAAAATAAAACTGTCTTTACAAACGTCAAAAGCGAAACGGCGCTTGAACCGCCGTGGGTGCTTACCCAACCGCTGTGAATTGTACGGTTGTTAATAAACTGTATTCGCGACCGCAAACCTATTTCAAACGCAAACGAGCGAAACAAAGTGAAGCGCGGCGCAAACTGCCCGTGGGTGCTTACCAAACCGCTATAAATTGTATGGTTATTGATGAACTGTATTCGCGACCGCAAACCTATTTCAAACGCAAACGAGCGAAACGAAGTGGAGCGCGGCGCGAACCGCCCGCGGGTGCTTACCCGCCGAAGTTCTCGAATACTTCATCACCCTGCACAACAGATACCCTGCCATTCGATGCATCGATAAGCTTTTCGCGCAAAGGCTCGGCGAAAGCTTTCTTTACCAGAAGCGAAACCGTAACGTCCGCACCGAAATCCGTGTCAAGTATCTTCACCTCAAAATCGGGCAGGAGATAGGTTATCTTGCTGTAAAGATCGTAGTCCATTTTTATCTTTACAGGGTAAGAGCTGCACATTATAAGACGCTCCGCCGCATCAACGGCTATCTTCGCCGAATGCGAATAAGCACGAACAAGTCCACCGCCGCCGAGCAGTATACCGCCGAAATATCTCGTCACAACGCAGCAAACATCGGTCAGTCCCTCTTTCTGAAGAACATCAAGCACGGGCACACCTGCCGTTCCCTGCGGCTCGCCGTCATCGGAGTAGCGCGAAGTGTTACCCTCGCGAAGAATGTAAGCATAAACATTGTGCGTTGCCTTGCGGTGTTCGGCACGAATTTTGTTGATGAACTCAACAGCTTCATCGTTCGTCTTTGCAGGCGAAATATAGCCGATGAACTCCGATTTTTTCTCGATAAAGCTGTCCTGTGCGAACGCACGGATAGTTGAATAGTCCTCCAAAATGCGACCTCCCTTTGTAATACTAAATACCAATAAAATAAAGGAAAAAATCTGCGCCGAAATCCAATATAAACCTGTTTTCAGCATCAAGCTGTTTTCAACATCAAGCTGTTTTCAACAGCTACAAGATTGTCGGCTTGATTTTTTCTAAGTTTTAAAAGGTGTTTAGTATAAATATAAAAAAACAGCCTGCGAAGAAAAAACGCAGGCTGCGATTGTTTCGTAAATACAATTACTTGTCCATACCGAAACGCTTCTTAAATTTGTCAATACGTCCGCCTGTGTCAACAAGCTTCTGCTTACCTGTGTAGAAAGGATGGCACTTGGAGCAGATTTCTACCTTGATATCCTTCTTAGTAGATCTTGTCTTGATAACGTTGCCGCAAGCACAGGTAATAGTGGTTTCCTCGTAGTTAGGATGGATACCCTCTCTCATTCGTAACACCTCATCTCTGTAAATATTATATGATCAGCATAGCAGCCCATCACATAACACGGACAGTAGTGCTATTTTTCAATCACTTACGAGATAGTATTATATCACATTGCGAGCCGATTGTCAAGGGTTTTGCAAAAAAATTTATTATATTTCAGACTGCCCGATCATTTTTTGTTCAGAATTTCAATAGAGCGGTCCATCTCGCTTATCTCGCGTTTTGCGGCAGTTGACTTTTTGCACATATCCTTGTATCGTCCGATAATACCGCTGAAATTTTCATCATCGGTTTTCAAAAAGCCGTCAATAAAAGCGGACGGCATAACGAATCTTCGGCTTTCTTCGCCAAAACGAACGGTTATTGCCGAACCATCGCGATTTGTCACCGTTCCGATGCCGAATGATCTGTGCGCAACGGTCATACCTTTTATATCAGCGTTGTCAAGCTCGCTGCTGCAATGCTCAGTTTGTGCAATGATCTCTTCGTCCTGCGAAATTTTCAAGCGAAACTCCTCGATCTTTCTCTCGCGGAGCTTTTCTGCCGCTGTTTTGTTTTTGGGTTGTTCTTTCACTGTCATATTGCCTCCAATGCAAAATGCGCCGTCAATCGAGATAATCTCCGACAGGACTTGCGTTGTACTGCTTGATGATCTTCATTATAACAGAACCGTCACTCTGAACATTCTGCTCAACTATCTTGTACTGTGTGCGGTTGCGTTCAAGCGTCTTGATGTACAATTCGATCTCCTGCTCGACCTGCTTTACCGCCCATTCGTGCGGAGCATCTTCCTTTAGCATAAAATGAAGCGTCTGGCAAATGCAAGCTGCTTTTACTCGTTTCATAATGTTGCCTCCTTGTGATTTACTATACTATTATTATAGCATTTTCAGAAACTTTTTTCAAAGGCACTTTTGAACAAAAAACGAGCTTTGCAATTTTGGAGTTATGCTAAATAATTCCGCTTTGGGTCATGCTTCTTTCATCTTCCTCATAAAAGCTGCGACCGCAAAGATCATCGCCGCAAGCATATATCCCAAAACATAGTACATATCGGGGAAAATTTCCGCAAAATTTTCCGAGAGCGCATTTCTTCCTATGTAAACGCTGTGCGCGAACGGGAGCAGTTCGCATATTTTCTTGAACACACCGCCCACCAGAGAAAGGTCGAACCACGCGCCCGATGTGAACGCCGTGAGGTTCGTCAGCAGTGCACCGCATAGTCCCCCGACCGCCTTTTCGCTGAGCAGAGTTCCGCACAGAACGCCGAGCGCAATAAAAAACAGCGCCGACGGCAGCAGAAGAAGTATCGCAAACACTATATTCACACTCGGTTCAAGTCCGAGGAGCATCGCCGTCCCGAAGCAAACTATGCTCTGCACGACCGCCATTGGAAAAAGCGGCAGCATATAGCCAATGATGAAGTCCGCCGCCGACATCGGCGCTGTGAAAAGCCTTATCAGCATTGCCGAGCAGCGGTCGCCCGAAACAAGCTGTGCCGAAAAGAGCGTAAGAAACGAGTAACCGAACACCGCGATTCCGGGAGTGAGCTTTTCTATATCAAAAACATTGACGGGAACGTTCGCATTTATTGCCGAGAGCAGCAAAAGCAGCACAACGGGAAAACACAAGCCGAAAATAAGGCTCAACGGGTCGCGGATTATCTCTTTCGCAACTCTTGATGAAAAAGCTGTCATTTTCATTCGCCCTTTCCCTCCTTTACAGTCTTTACAAACGCATCTTCAAAGCTTTTTGCGCCCGTCCTACTCACCAGCTCATCGCATTTTCCGCAGAAAAGCAGCTTTCCGTCACGCATTACACCCACACGGTCGGAAAGGCTCTCCGCTTCTTCGAGATAATGCGTTGTGAGAATTATCGTGACCTTGCCTTTGAGCTCACGGATAACGTCCCAAAGCTCCGAACGAGCAATAACGTCCAATCCGAGCGTAGGCTCGTCCAGAAACAGCACCTTTGGGTCGGAAACGAGCGCCATTGCAATGCTCAATCTTCGCTGCCAGCCGCCCGAAAGCTTTTTCGCCTGCATATCACGGAATTTTGAAAGGTTGAATTTGCCTATCATTTCCTCGGCAATATTCTTTGACTTCTCCTTTGAAAAGCCGTGAACGCCGCCCATAAGTACGAGGTTCTCATATACCGAAAGATTCCTTGCAACGGCGGTTTCCTGCGGCGAAACACCGATAAGCGCTTTGACTTTTTCAGGCTGTTTCACAACGTCAAAGCCGCCTATCTCAACGCTTCCCGAATCGAACGGACAAAGACAGCACATCGTTTTTATCGTCGTGGTCTTGCCTGCGCCGTTCACGCCGAGCAGCGAGAAAAGCTCGCCCTCGCCGACTTCAAGCGAAAGTCCGTCTACCGCTTTCACGCCCTTGTAAGACTTCGTGAGGTCACTTATCCTTATCATCATCGTTATCTTCCTCCGTCATATCGAAGCCGAGCTCGCCGCCAAGCTGTTTGAGCGGAACGACCGCCATCCCCTTGTGTATATCGCCGAGGAAAAGCAGCATATCACCCTTGCTAATGCCAAAAATCTTTCTCGCTCTGCTCGGGATAACGATCTGTCCTCTCTCGCCGACACGGACAACGCCGAAAGCGTATTTTCCCGTGCGCTTCTCCTCGGGGTCTTCACCCTTTTCGGCAAGAAGCTCGTCCATAGAGATATCGTAAATATCGGCAAGCTCCTTGCATTTCAGCACATCGGGAACGGTTTCGCCCGATTCCCACTTTGAAACGGTCTGGCGCGAAACATTTATCTTTTCCGCAACATATTCAAGGCTGTAGCCTTTTTCTCGGCGCAAGTCCTTTAAGCGTTCGTTTATCACATCAAGCTCCCCTTTTCTATTTGTATGAAAAATCATTCTTTTCATATTCTCTGAAATGTATTATATCGCATAATTCCGTGCTTTGCAACCAACGTTTCTTAACATTTTTCGTTATGTTTCCGTACATATAAAAATAAGCCTGCGAAAATTTTTGCGTCCAAAATCTTGAAAATCCCGTTCAACCGTGCTATAATATGCACAGAAATTCACGGAGGTGTTTTTTATGGGCGACTGGAACTCGGTTCAGTACACTAAATTTGAAAGAGAGCGCACTCAGCCCTCTATTGATCTTATAAATCGGCTTCACATCGAGCCGAAAACAATACTTGACATCGGCTGCGGCCCCGGAAACAGCACTGCACAGCTTTTCATGCGTTTTCCCGAAGCGGATATCCTCGGAATCGACAGCTCGGACAATATGCTCGAAAAAGCCTCAGCTTCTTATCCCGAAATGAAGTTCAAAAAGTGCTTCGTTCCCGACGGACTTGAAGAATTGGGCAAGTTCGACCTTATCTTTTCAAACGCTTGCCTGCACTGGATACCCGACCACGAAAAACTGCTCCCGAAGCTTATCGAAAAGCTTAATGACGGCGGCGTTCTTGCCGTTCAGATGCCGCTTGTTCAGTATGCGATGTTCTACCACGAACTGAACAGCCTTGTTGCGGACGGAAAGTGGAAAAAGCTTAGTACAATACACAATTTCCACAATCTTTCGCCCGAGGGAACATATAATATACTCTGCAAGTCGGCTTCCGCGGTCGAGATGTGGGACACTTCATATTATCACATCGTCCCCTCGCACAGCTCGGTCATCGACTGGTACAAGGGCAGCGGTCTGCGCCCGTATCTTGAAGCGCTTGACGAAGCGGAAAAGAATAATTTCCTTTCCGACCTGCTCGAAAGGATAAAAACTAACTACCCCGTTCAGGCGGACGGAAATATCATACTGAAAATGCCGCGGCTGTTTTTCATCGCGGAGAAATAAGAGGTGAAACTTCGATGATACTCTGCATCATCACGGCTCTATGCAAGGAATGACGGATTGCATAGAGGTCACTTGACACGCTTTTAATAAAGTAAATTGACCGTCATACCTTGCACTTTGACTTAGATCAAATTTAAAGGAGCAAGGTATTATGAATACATTAAAAGAACTCAAAACATTTATCATTTTATGGCTCACGCAGGCGCTTTCTTCGCTCGGCAGTTCGATGACGGGATTTGCGTTGGTGATATGGCTCTACAACGACAGCGGCTCGGCGCTAACTACCGCCCTGCTGACGGTCTGTTCCTACGCGCCATACGTTATCGTAAGCATTTTTGCAGGTGCGATAAGCGACAAATGGAACAAGAAAGCCGTGATGCTCGTATGTGACAGCTTTGCGGCACTGACAACGGTCTGCGTTCTCATTCTGTTTAAAACAGGCTTGCTTGAAGTATGGCATCTGTACATTCTCAACGCTCTGAACGGACTTATGAACTCGGTACAGTCGCCTGCTTCCGATGTTGCGATGACGCTTCTCACGCCCGAAAAGCACTATCAGAAAACAAGCGCAATGCGGTATTTTTCAAATTCGCTCGTTTCGATTCTCACTCCCGTTCTCGCGGCTGCGATAGTTTCCTTTGCAGGACTTGATGCCGTTATCGCCTTTGACCTTGCGACATTTGCCGTTGCTTTCACGGTGCTTCTTTTCTTTATAAAGATACCCGAAGTACCGCAGAACGAAAGCAGCAAGGAAACGCTTCTCCAGTCGGCAAAAGGCGGAATTTCCTACCTCGGCAGGAACAAAGGCATACTCTGTATGATACTTTTCCTCTCTGCGATAAACTTCATCGCATCTATCTACAACGCCGCACTTCCCGCACTTATCCTATCCAAAAGCAATGAAGCCGCACTCGGTGCAGTCAGCAGCAGCGTAGGTATAGCAACGCTCATCGGCAGCGTTATCGCAACGGTTTTCCCGAAGCCGAAAAGCCGCTCAAAGACGATATGCGCCTGCCTGCTTGTTTCGATGAGTACGGAAAATTTCCTGCTTGCGTTCAGAAACAACACGATAGCATGGTGTATCGGCGCTGTTCTCGGCTGGCTGTTCATTCCGCTCATGAGCGCAAACTATGACGTTATCTTCCGAAGCACTGTTCCGAAAGAAATGCTCGGACGCGTTTATTCCGTGCGCAATACGCTCCAGTTTTTCTCCATTCCAGTCGGATATTTTCTCGGCGGATATTTGGTAGACAGCGTATTTGAACCTTTTATGGCAGGCACCAAAAACGCGATTCTGCTGAGTATTTTCGGAACTGAAAAAGGCTCGGGCGCAGCGTTCCTTTTCTTCGTGATAGGCATTGCAGGCGTTATTGTCTGTGCTGTTTTCAGCAGGATAAAGGCTCTCAGAGAGCTGGGATAAATCAAAACTCCCGAGGTTTGACTTCGGGAGTTTTTGGCTTGACAAAATCCTCCAATTGTAATAAAATACAATTACACGTTATACGCGTATATTATAATTTGGGGGAATTTAAAATGAACAAAAAGCTTATCTCATTGGCAGCAGCGGCAGTAATGGTACTCTCCGTGCCTTTCAACGCATACGCCCACAGCGGAAGAACGGACAGCAGCGGCGGACACAAGGACAACAAAAACGTCAGCGGTTTAGGCTACTACCACTATCATTGCGGCGGATACCCTGCGCATCTGCACGAAAACGGCGTTTGCCCTTACAAGAATTCGTCATCGGGCAGCTCTTCAACTTCCGTAAGCACAACGAATACTTCGTCACAGCCCAAAGCCGAATGGATAGGCGATATGTACTGGGACGGCGAAAAATTTGCAGACGGCTGGACGGTCATCGGCGGAAAGACATACTATTTCAAGTATAATTCCTACGTCACCGGCTGGTGCGAGGACGAGGACGGCAACGTTTATTATTTCAGCAAAAAGGGCGTAATGCAGACAGGCTGGCAGGGCATCGGCGGCAAGAAGTATTTCTTCAGCACAGAGGGCATAATGCGCACGGGGCTTCGCAGCATCGACGGCGTAAAATATTATTTTGACGAAGACGGCGTTCTCAAATCGGGCAAAATAAAAGTCGGCAGCAAGACCTACTACTTCGGCAAGGACGGCGCGATGTACAAAGGTTGGCTCGACCTTAACGGTCACACCTACTATTTTATGAAAAAGGACGGCTCAATGGCTGTGGGAAAGGTAAAAATCGACGGAACTATCTACGAATTTGACAAAAACGGAAGACTGCTTGATGAAAAAACAGATGACTAAAAAAATCATTGTTTTATATGATTTGGATTGAAAAAAATAATTTGTTATGTTATAATATCTAACAGATAAGGAAAAATATTATGAATTTTAATTTTGCTTATTTAACTAATACTACTATAAATGGCATTATTTTAAATAATGAAAATATTGGAACTATTATTTCAACAATAATTACCGGGGCTATTTCAATTTTTGGATTTTTCATTACTTACTTTTCTATGACAAAAAGTTTTAAAAACGAATCTAAAAAACAACGAGCAAGTGTTGCTTTAGATAATATGTCAACTATGCCTCTGCAGATACTCGATTTATTGGACGAGTTATTGAATATGAGTAAAACTTCAGATAAGAAAAATATTAATTTAATTCTATCAAACTTTCAAAAAATACTTAACACCATATATTCTTATGGATCAGAGAACGCAATAAAAATAGCATCAACAATGCAAAAAGAAAACTACGCTGTAAATAGTATAGACAAACTTGATTCATCAAGATTGATTGCACTATATGTTTTATTAGCAACACAAATAAAATATGATGTTACCGAAATTGCAATTTGTCCACAGCTTTGGTATGAAATGCGTTTAACTGATTATGCCAAAACCAAACACAATATCATTAAATCAAACAATCAAATAGTATCAGAATTAAAGCTTAAAGAAGAATTTAAAATAATTGAACAATAATATAACAATTTAAAAGAATTTTACTTTAGAGGATTATTTCTATGGAGTTTCAAAAAGTTATTAAATTACATTTATTTGACCTTGGAAACCCAAATGGTCGCTGGAAATGTGAACTGTCAAACTGGACAGGAGTAGCCTATAAAATACCCAGAAATCTTGTTAAAACAAGTGATGACAGACCCGAATTATCATCTCCCGGCGTATATTTTTTATTTGGAGAAAATGAAATAACAGATAAGCCACTTGTTTATATAGGTGAAGCCGAAAATATACTGAACAGATTAAAACAGCATTTGGACAAAAAGGATAATTGGTATGAAGCTATTGCCTTTATCAGCAAAGACAATAATCTTAATAAAGCTCATATAAAATATTTAGAGAATCAATTTTATAGTATTGCCCAAGAATGCAACCGTTACAATATTGATAACAGCAATGTTCCAACCAAATCATCTATTTCTGAAGCTGAGCAAGCTGAAATGGAAGAATTTATTTATAATGCTAAAATATTGGTAAATGTACTTGGACACAAAACCTTTGAGAAAATAGCAAATAATTCGGACAATTCTCAAAAAACGGATACGATTTTTACCATTTCTACAGGATCAGGCAAAGCCTATGGTATGCCTACATCAGACGGATTCGTTTTACTCAAAGGTTCAAATATACATAAAGTATCTGCTGAATCTCTGAATAACGGAATAAAAAATAAAGTTGAACAAAGCCGAACAGACGGCGAAATAAAAGATGATATTCTGCAAAACGATAAATTATTTTCAAGTTCATCATCTGCAGCTGCATTTGCAGTAGGATATAGTGTAAGCGGTCCACAGCAATGGAAAACTGAAAATGGTAAAACATTAAAATCATTTGAAACTAATAAATAATTAGACGACTATTAAATACAGAAAAATCTGCGCCGAAATCTATATCTCGGCGCAGATTTTTTGTCTATAGTTTTATTGGTGTTTAGTATAATGCCCTCGTAATCACCGATGATGAATCTGTCAAGGTGTTTTTACATCAAAAGTTCCGAGGTGGAATATTTTTTATCGCAAAAATTATGCCAAAATGAAAATATATTTAAAAATGTTCCGCAAATATTCCGAGATAAGATTATAATATAAAAATGCCAAAGTCCCGATAGTCAAGACTTTGGCATTTACAGCAATTATTAATTATTCCCACTCCTCAAATCGCCCTCTATGTTAAACAATTTTGTTTAGGAGATTTGAGCTGTGGTATCTCAATTATACATTTTGTTCTGTATTGTACTTGGCTGCTGATGCTCCGTTATCATTTTGTTAGCACGTTTGATAATGAGCTGTGCAACTTGTGGAGGCAATGTGTGCCTGGTGGCTTGCTCCTTATTTGGTATTATAGCGCAAATTCGGGTGGTTGTCAAGAGACAGGATTACTTTCAATTATTTGAGCGATAAAGTCTTTTGCGCCTTGAAGCAGTTTGCGTTTATATGCTTTTTTGTTATTAGGATCCTCTTCTTTTTTAAACCATGACTTGTTGGCTTTAAATACTCCGTTAATTTGATCTTTAGATGCAGGTAATCCCCAAACATCTGTCATTAAATACTGAAGATCTATTACAGAAAAAGTCTCACCTTTTTGCTCATTTGAAATAATAAACATAATCATCAGCATCTGTTCTTTGAAGTGCTTTAACTTTTTAATGTCCGGATATTTTTTAATGTTTAATTCATCAACATTGATTGAAGAATAAACTGATTCAACTTTTGTTTTTCTTGTCTTTACTACTCTAGTTTTATCAGAACGCTCCTTGGGACGGTATATTTCAACATAGTTTATACCGCTATTTGTCATAATATAGAATTTTGGGGTTTTCTTTTCAGCATTGGGATCATCCACAATATAGCCTTTTTTGACCAGTTCTGCAAGTAGACCACTATAATTTGAATATGGCTTTCTTCTTGCCTCAGCATAGTATTGTTTAATGGTTTCTGATGAAAAAGATACTGTTTCGTTGTTCTTTTTTTCGTAATAGTATACTGAAATGAGTGTAAAGTCTTGATCATTAACATTCCCAAATTGATTAATAAAAGCTGGAAGGCTTGTTCTTGAATAATCTTGTGATGAAATGTTGATGGCGTTAGGATTATCATCAGTCTTCATGGGAGAATCTATTTGTTCTATCAGCGGCATTTCATGGTTTTCTATGTATTGAGTAGAACCTTCTACACCTCGAGTTCTTACTATTGCATCAACAGCCGCAGGAAGAAGAGCGTTCATAAAAACATTTCGTTCTCTCTCAATGACTTCAGCAGAGCCTTCTGCTTCAAATTCAATTTCGCCAATTTTAAACTTTACTCGATTTTCCAATTTTATTTTGCCTCCGTTTCCATAAGTCCAGCTTTATTATATAATTCCTCTAGCATAACACGATAGTTTAGCTTAATATCATCGATATCCTTTATTCCTGCCGTATATGTAATATTATGGGCAGAAAAATTACCGACTTTTCTGAATGAATCAAATTCTGTCTTAATTCGAGATAACTTGAGCGTATTATTGTTAATTGCATTTTTCACTATTCCGTCAAGCATTATGTATCCAGAACCGTTTTTGTCTTTGATTTCATCATCTATCCCGAGATGTTGATATGATAGGATCAACAAGATTTCAAAAAGTCTTCGCATAAGAACAGCTGCCGCATCATAGCAGTTATTGGCATATGAGTGATTAATTTGCTGTATTAATCTGGTGAGGTAATTCCGCTTCCCACAAAACTTGCTCTCGTCAATAAGTTCACTTTCTGAATTAATTGTCTCATTATCATTCCAAAGTATACCATACTGTTGTTCGTATTCCTGGAAAACAGAAGGAATAAACTCAAGCGAGGTTTTTAATCCTTTGGGTATGCGCATAATTTTCTTATCAATCAAGCTTTTTTTTACTCTACTGCTATTAATCGAGTTAAATCCAGCATCGGAAAAGAGTTCTTGGATTCCTTTCATATCAAATATCTGCTCATCTGTTGTTTTATAATGATAGTAGCAAAGTAATGCTGCCTGCATTGTTTGATTCTTTTTATCTAATTCGGTTGCTAATTTAAAATCAAGTATTTTCATACAACACCTTCTTCATTAAAATCCTTTATAGCTCCCAAATCCGAGCATATACACCGCCATAGCCACAGCAAGGTTCTCATCATCAATGTTCTGCTTCTTTGCAAGAGCCTTCAGCTCATCAATGACGGTATCGTGCGGAACGATAGAGCCTTCCAACTCGTCCACAGCCTTCTGAATAACAGACGGCAGTACCATACACATCTGATAAAAAGCATCTTCCTGTCCGGTTACAAGAGCGTAGAACTGGTCAATGCTCACACGGCGGATCAGCTTATGACCGACTTTCTTCTTATCAACGGTAGTCTCCCATTTGATGTTCTGAGACTTCTGAGCGATAGCTTCAACAAGGAAACAAGCACAATCATCATCGTTGAGGAGTTGATTCTGCATCTTGATGAATGTCTTGCCTGCCGATGCAGAGTTCATTGTGTTGTGTTTATTCTTCATTTCGACATACACGGTATGCACTACGCTGCCATCGGGCAGAGCAATACCATCGGGATTCTCAAAAATAACGTCCCAGCCACCCTCTTTTCCGTTGTCAGGAACACGGCACTTGTCGATATAGTTGAATATTCTCTGATGGAAATAGCCTATATCGTTGTTATTGGACTTATCACGCTGACGGAAGATCTCGTTGCTTACGATCTCCTCCCATGATGCCTGATAGACGGTCTTATCAAAAATCAGCTTGATAGGGTCAATGATATTCTTGTTGAAACGCTTCAAGTCGAAGGATTCCAGCTTTTCGCCGTACTTCTCAATAGTTTTCTTGACGTGCTTTGTAAAATCTTCTTCGCTGATGAAACTAAGTGTCCACATTATGATTGTCCCTCCAATGCTTTTCTTATTTGTGTTGCTATATCAAATGCAAGATTGACAGGAACGGCGTTGCCGACCTGCTTATACTGAGAACCTACACTTCCGCAGAACTGCCATTCATCAGGGAAACTCTGACAACGGGCATTTTCACGAATAGTAAACGGACGAGGTTCAAGCGGGTGACAGCGATCCGTCTGCTTCTGACTGGGAGAAGTCAGCACCGTGAGCGACGGCTCATCAAGGCTGAGTCTGCGGAGAATACCCGTTCTGCCGCCCTCCATGTACCAGCAGCTTTTCATATACTCTTTGGCTATATCCTCGGGAATATCTCTCCAATATCCGCCCGGAGGAACAAGTTCAAATATCTTACGTTTATACTCCGAATAGGGTGTACCCTCACTCTTCGGGCAGTCGAGCAGCACATCACGGAGAACAGGCTTATATTTGTGCGGTGTGGGGAAAGTGAACTTGATCTGATTTGTAAGATCGTTTCTAATACCGATCGTGATAAGTCGTTCACGCTTCTGAGCAACACCATAGTCCCACGCATTCAGCACTTTCTTCTGAATGGTGTAGCCTGTGCTTTCAAAAATATCTGTAATGGTCTTATAGGTTCTGCCTTTATCATGGGTCAGCAGACCACGGACATTCTCAAAAAGAAACATCTTAGGCTGGAGCTGTTCCAAGAACTTCGCATAGTGATAGAACAGCGTTCCACGGGCATCTTCAAGACCGAGCCTTTTTCCTGCATAGGAAAAGCTCTGACAAGGTGCGCCGCCCGAAAGCAGATCAAGTTCGCCCTGCTTCAAACCGAAGTATTCTTGCAGATCAAGGCAGGAGACGTTAGCAATATCATCGTTTATAACACGCCATTCGGGTCTGTTCTTGCGAAGTGTGTCGGATGCGTCCTTGTCCACCTCTACAAGGCCAAGTGTGTTAAACCCTGCTTTTTCCACACCGAGAGCAAGACCGCCTGCGCCTGCAAAAAGTTCAATGGTCGAGAATATCCTTGCTTCTGTTTGTGTCGTAATGTCCATAATATCACCGATATTGCAGTTCAGCACCATACATATCTTTTCAAGACTTTCAAGGGAAACCGTTTCATTCTTCCCCATACGAGCCATAACATTGAAACTGATACCCGATGCTTCTTTCAATTCGGTCTTATTCATTCCTTTGTCGATAAGTAATTTCCAGAGATTATTGTAGCTTACTGCCACCATGATTCATTCCTTCCTGTATCCTGTGATACAATAATGGGTTATAAAAATTATAGCACAATCAGTCGAAAAAGTCAATGTATCTCACGAAAGCGTTAGATTATCTTTTACAAAAAAGGCTACGCTCGATTAAGCATAGCCTTCCTCTTGTGATTATGTATATGATTACCTTTTAGGTTTCCGTCTGTTGTCTTCTTTTCCCTTGTCCATCATCTGCTGCATATTTACCAATAGGCTATCGTATGCTTGCTGTGACTGATTCTGATTAACGATTTGCTGAACCATACCATTTGGGATATAGGGGTTTTGTATCGTTTCCCATGTTACTTTATCCTTGTAACCGAGCGAATGTGCCATCGCTTCTAACAATTTATACTGTGCGTTCTGAATCTTCTTCAAATCTGTTTCTGTAGGGTTCTCAACGCAATACTTATCATATAACTCCTTCCAAGCAGCTCTTACTCTCTTATCGTCCGAAAAAACAATATCAATGAGATTTAAGCAATGAACACTTTCAGGTGTCCAACCGTATAATCGAGAAGTCATTAATGTTTTAAAGATGTGCATTTTATCTTTTCTTTTTTCAGATTTATTCAGTAAAAACTGACCGATAATAACTGAAACAATTGGTGCAAGCATAATTGCAACTACATTAATTATATCCATTTTTGCTCCTTTCTACTGAAAACAAATTAAGAGGTTTCTTGTCTTATTATACCACATTTCAGCTATTATTGCAACAACCAGAATCTATAAATACGAACAAGCCGAAGGACTCACGCAGAATCCTTCGGCTCTTTGTTTATGGGGAGATCACGGCATCACACATACACCATAGCCGCATACACCGGCTCCCTGGCAATCAGGCGATCCATATTCTCCAGACCTCTCGCTTTTGCAAGATCACCGACCGCTACGGCTCTGAGATACTCAGTATCATTTTCGAGCATCATTCCGACCTGACGCTCAATGGCTTCCGCTATGGAACGGTCAAGCTCGGTCAGGTAGCCGAGTATCGTTCCGTCGTTGACGAGCTTTTTCAGCCTTGTAGGACGGTACTCCGCCGAATAGTGCAGGTGATACTTGATGTGATCGGAGCTAAATGTTGTCACGCTTGGCTCTGAATCGGGTGTGTTGTAGGTGACGATCAGTGCATCGGTGTCGAGCACCCATACGGGCTTGTTCTTGCCGCCTACCTGAACCTTGTTTTTGCTTCTGATAATCATAGTGTTTTTCTCCTTATTCCAGCACATTCTTTCTTGTGGTGCTGTTATACCTAAATTGCTGATAATCGGCACTCAGTCCGCAGGCAGAAATAAAAGCCTTCGCCTTTTTCAGTTCACGTGACAGCTCGTCCTCACGGCTGATTCGGGTTGCTTCTTTTTTCATCTTCTCACGGGAGAAATAACAAACGTCCTCCTCTTTCTTCTTATATGTAGCAAGCTCCGAGGAAACTACCGACAACTTCGCTTTCAGTTCATCACGCTCCCGTACAGCTTCATCACGTTCCTTACGGAGCTTCTTTGTCTGCTTCTGCGATGCAACTTCTTTCCTTGCAAGGTCGGCGACGTTTTGCCAGTCCTCCTGTGACACTGTAACCTTACCGCCGAACACGGTCTTTCCCGTTTCAATGCTGTCGATCTCCGCCAGTTTAGCAGTTTTCTCCTTGACAGCTTTAAGCATTTCTCGCTTTTCGCCAAGTTCCGCTTTGACCTGAGCATTCTGCTCTGCCAGTTCGTCAGCCTGACGACGCTGTTCCTTGTACTCCTCAACTTCCAGCGTACCTCTCGCCTTTTCGGGAGCGAGGGGCTTGATGCCGTGTTCAAGGCAAATAGCGTTCAGCACTTCGACCTCGGCAGCTCGCCAACGGGCAATAGCCATTTTACCACCGCCGTAGCCCATCTCTTTCAGAGCCTGGGCGATGCCGTTCTGAACGTCCTGACCTCGCTTGTAATGCCCGACAGGAATGTAGTCGATGTGCAGGTGTGGGGTGGCTTCATCCATATGCAGAACGGCATTGAAAACATAGAAGTTCGGATTGCGATCCTGGAAACCTTCCATGTACTCTTTCAGGCAGTCTGCCACAAGCTGAAAGTCCTCAGTGCCGTATCCCGAATCTTCCATCTTGCCGATCTGCACAACGTCCTCATAAAAGCTCTTTCGTTTGTCGGCGGCAGTGCGGACAGTATTGCAAGGTTTTACTCCAAAAAGATGCTCATAGTAGCTGCCGTGAACCTTGCGGTCATTACGTTTCTGTTTAGCATTATAACGCTCGGTTGATTCCTTGAAAAGCCAATTGTATGCTTCGCCAATCGGCTGACACACGAAAGTGATATTATCGGGAGTACGGAACACGTCAACATTGTCTGCAACGAACTCTCTGTTATTGTGAGTCAGAGAACCTTTTCCCTGACCGAATGAGATTCGTTTTTCTCTCATTTTATTGACCTCGTTTCTAATTGGATTTGGTTATCTCTTTCTGTTAAATCCAATCATATTTACATGGGCAACACTTCCTTTCATGACCGCTGATGCGGAATGGCTATCGCCAAGCCCTGACGGGCGAGAGGGGCGCGGAGCGCCGATTACAACAGTGCAGAGCGCCGCTTGTAACTCCGTAGTACTTGTGGCAGCATAAGACCGCCACAAGAACTACTCCGCCCTGCGGGGCTATCCCTGACGGGAGAAGAAAGGCTGTCGGAGCAGCCTAAATCGTGGGTACAGGAATCAAAAATCCGCATTACATTTTTTGAAAAACATAGCTGTAACTGCGTCGATGTGCGTCGGTGGTAACGATGTTTTAGACACCCCTCAAACCATCGACGCATCGACGCACATCGTCACGCTAAAGCATTGTCGATCACCTGCTGATAAGCTCGGTCGTAATCTTCACCTACAATATCGTCAACGGTATCGGTGCTGATAATGATTTCACCATTAGCAGCAGAAACATCATCTGCACCTTTTTCAACTTCTTCTTTTGAGAGCGCGGGAGAGACTACAATCGGGTGATCTGCATCGTAGCGAAGCTGAATCAGCTTTGCCTTGTGAGTACGCTTGTTTGTGTACTGAACGAAATAAAGATTATACAGCTTTCCTGCATTGACATTCAGTTTCAGCGACAGAGCATTCG
>ERZ1026854.924-NODE-924-length-19730-cov-4.148412_pt1 | contig 19730 bp, 17 predicted proteins | sample MGYA00380157_ERZ1026854 | MGnify/ENA primary metagenome ERZ1026854 (study PRJEB33269, sample SAMEA4719793) | human gut metagenome | biome: human-associated habitat; feature: organic feature; material: feces | place: Cameroon | collected 2013-10 ... | reverse complement strand
CGGAGTCGAACCAACAACCTGCTGATTACAAATCAGCTGCTCTGCCATTGAGCCACACCAGCATATTCGCAAACGCTTTCCGCGTCAGCGAAATGAATTATATCATAATGAAAACCGCTTGTCAATAGATTTGCGATAAATTTTTTGTCCGAAAAAGAGAAAAATTTAATTGCCTGCGGCGTAGAGGGTGATGTCACCTTCGATGAGCGTACCTTCCGGCGTGAAAACGGAGGAAAGTGCGGCGTCCGTATAAAAGGTTGATTTTATGTTTCCGCGACTTATGCCGAGATAGCAGCCCTTTTGTGCCGAAAAGACGGATTTCGTTTCGTTTTCCGTGCCGTGATTGAAAATAACGGTGACGGTTGCGGTGTCGGGAGAGGGAAGGACGAGCTCGGGCAGCTTTTCCGAATATGAAAATTCTCTGCGGAGGAAGAGTTTTTCCGTCCCGTCCGATTTTGCGAGCGAATAGGTGACTTCATCCGTTATGTGATCCCCGTAGATTTCATAGGTTGCGAGGATTCTGTCGCCGACGGAAAATCCGAGCGATGAGTATTTCGCCGCAAGGGCGATTGTCATGTCAGCCGAATAGGCAACCTCGGTGACTCCGTCATCCGATTTTTTTGAATAAAGCTGACGAAAGGAGAGAGAGTCGAAATCGTTTTCGCAGGTGAGGTAACCGTCGATATATTCTCTGTATGTCTGCGACATCAGGATAACGGAACAGAGCTTTCCGTCCTTTTCGGCAAAGACTCTTCCGTCGCAAGCGTAAAGCGAAAAGTCGCCGTCGCTTTGAAAAACATTGTATTCATACGCTTTATCGGTCGACGGATAAAGGCAGACGGAATAAGAATAGGCGGGGGAGCCGTCATCGCCGTAATAGGTCAGCTTTTCGGTATATGAAGAGCAGCTTCCGTCCGCAAAGACCGTGGCGGGGTCGAGCTTTCGCCTTATTTCGTTATATGATACCGACGCGCCCCTTCCGCATGAGACGAGGAGCATGGACGTCAGAAGAATAAATATCGCTATCGCTTTTTTCACATTTTCCTCCGTGCGGACTTTTTTATATTCTGCCCGCAGATATGATTTTTAAGCCTGTCCACATATCATTTTATCCGCGCGGGAGTAATTTGTCAATATTGAAAGCCGAATGTTTACGGTTTTGTCTTGAAGTATACATAATTGTCTGATATAATAGGAAAAAACTACAGGAGACAAATGATGAAAAGAATGAAAATAATTGCGGCGGCGCTCGCGCTCTTTATGCTTGCGCTTTCGTTTACCGCCTGCGGCACCAAAACCAAAACGGCAGTCATGACAATTGAAGGCTACGGCGACATAACAATCGAGCTTGATTACGGAAACGCGCCCAAAACGGCGGCTCATTTTGAAAAGCTCGCAAAAGAAGGACTTCTCGACGGGACGGACTTTATCCGCATGCAGGAGGGCTTTGTCCTTCAGGGCGGAGCAAATTCAAAGTCCACGGAAACCATCAAGGGCGAGTTTTCATCAAACGGAGTGAACAACAAACTCGAGCATAAGACGGGCGTCATATCCATGGCGCGTACAAACGATCCGAACTCCGCTTCAACGCAGTTTTTTATAGTCCTTTCAGACGCCGCTCAGTCGTCACTTGACGGCAACTATGCCGCCTTCGGAAAAATAACGGACGGATGGGACGTAATTGAAAAAATCTGCTCCGATATAAAGGAAAACGGCGGTTTTTCAAATGATTATTACGGCGCTGTGATGGGCTTCCTCAGCGAGGAAAATTATATAAAAATCGAGAGCGTTAAGATGGTCGGTTAACCGAACATAAGCCTGCATATAAGCGAAGAAAGAAAAACACAGAATATCATTGAAAGAAATGCGGCGGGAAGCGCATGACGCGTTTTCTTTATCCCTGCCGCGGAAAAATATACGGCGAAAACATAGAGTATCGTTTCAGACGAGCCGAGAAGCACGGAGGCGGCTTTCGCCGTCAGACTGTCGGCGCCGTATTTATCGAAAATGTCCGCTATAATCGCGTTTGACCCGCTTCCGGAAAACGGACGCATGATAATAAGCGGGAGCATTCCCGTCGGAATTCCGAGCCTTTCAAACGTCGGCGCAAGAAGTGACGAGATAAAGTCCACAGCGCCGGAGGCGGAGAGCATCGAGACGGAAACGACGAGAACGATCAGCGTCGGAAGCAGACGGAAGATGACCTTTATCCCGCTTTCTGTGCCGCGGAGGAAATCGTCAAATGACGCTTTTTTCGAGAAGGTCAGCAGTACCGCGCAGAGAAGAACAGCCGCGGGAATGAATGCGGAGGCTATGTATTCCATATTTTTTCCGCCCTCGGCTTTTTCTTCGGAAACAGATGACGCAGTCCCCTCGCAAACAGCATTGAAACAATGCAGCAGCATACAGAGCATATCCAGACCGCCGGGATGATGTCAAACGGGCTTGCCGAGCCAGCCGAGCGTCGCAGGGCGATGAGCGTTGTCGGCATGAGGGAAACGGATGACGTGTTCAGCACGGCAAAGGTGACCATGTCGTCGCTTGCCTCATCGGAGCCGCCATTAGGCTCTGACAGCTTTTCCATAGCCTTTATGCCGAGAGGCGTCGCCGCATTGCCCAGACCGAGAAGGTTCGCGCTGATGTTCGCCGCAATCTCCTCCGTGCCGACGCCGCTTTTGCAGGCTTCGGGGAAGAGCAGCTTCATGAGCGGAGATATGAGCTTTGCGAGCAGTCGGCATGCGCCGCATTTTGAATATACCTCCATTATTCCGCACCAGAGCGCTGTCAGCCCGAGGAGCGATATCGAAAGAGAAACGGCTTTTGAAGCCCCGTCGATTATCGCAGAGGCGAGAGCGTCCATCTTCCCCATGGCGAGCGCAAAGGCGAATGAAATTGCGCTTATAACGCAAAAAATCTTCTTAAGCATGGAAAGCCTCCTTTGGATGGGAAATAAAAATACAGCATATATAGGGGTATTGCTCCAAAATAATACATCAAAAACGCATTTTTGGGCTATAAATATATGAAAAATAAACAAAATTCCAAAATATTCGAATTTGTTCGATTTTAGCCTTGACTTTCCTAACATAATATGGTATATTATAAGTACACTGTGAAAGGAGCGTGAATACATATGAAATCCACAGGCGTAGTAAGAAAAATTGATGAGCTCGGAAGATTCGTTCTCCCGATTGAGCTCAGAAAGAACCTCGGAATAAGCAATCGTGATTCTGTTGAGATTTTTGTCGAAAACGACAAGATCATTCTCAAGAAGTACGAGCCTTCCTGCATTTTCTGCGGCAATGCGGACAACGTTGAGAGCCTTAACGGCAAGCTCATCTGCAGCGATTGCATTCAGAAAATCAAGGATAGATATTGAGATTATATTCTTGGGGGAAACAAAAAATGTGCGTTTCAGACTGAACGCACATTTTTTGTTTTTATGGCGACAGCGGGGAAGATATCGACGCCGACCGTAGGAACGAGCTGTCAATTGTATATGCCGGCTTGCAACGGCAGAAATGTTGTCCGCGCAAATAGGCGGAAGTTTCTTTTGCACGCTTTTTTCAAAGAAAAATGAGAACTGAGCAAAGAAAGCAAAAAACGCGCCCGGGGGCGCGTTTTTTATCATTTTGCAACGGTCAATTTGATTATAAGCGAGATATCGTCCGGCTGAACCTTGGCTTCCGTTGCCGCCTTATTGCGCTTTATCGCCCCGCACTTTGTGCATTTATGGGTGATGATATAGCCCTTTTTCGGGTCGGGCTCGGCGGAGATCGGGATCATAAGCCCTCCGCAACCGCTTGCGCGATCGCCGGGGTTATTATCGAGATGAAGCGAACAGAGACAGCGCGGACAGTGATTGCGGCACGAATAGCCGAGGGGCTGAACGTGAAGTCCGCAGTTTGCACAGACGAATTCCTCGTCCTTTTTTTCAAAAAGCTTTGTTTCCATTGTCGGATTATTCAATGTCGGTGAGCGCGAGGGCAAGCTCGTCGAGAGCCTTCTGCTCTGCGGGAGCCGGAGCACCGGACATCGGTTCCGACGCATTTTGAACCTTCGGGAAAGCAATGACGTCGCGCAGGCTGTCCGCGCCGCACATAATCATTGAAAGACGGTCAAGACCTATACCCGCGCCGCCGTGCGGAGGAGCGCCGTAACGGTAAGCGTCGACGAGGAAGCCGAACTTTGTTTCAATCTCCTCCGGAGTAAGTCCGAGGGATTTGAACATTTTCTGCTGAAGCTCGAAATCGGTTATTCTGATTGAGCCGGAGAGAAGCTCCGTGCCGTTGAGAACAAGGTCATATGCCTTGGCTCTGACGGAGGCGGGGTCGCTGTCGATATAGGGCAGACATTCATCGAGCGGCATGGTGAAGGGGTGGTGCATGGCGAGCCATGTGCCGCTTTCCTCGTCCCATTCAAAGAACGGGAATTCCGTAATCCAGAGGAAATTGAATTTGCCTTCTGGAATTATGCCGAGCTTCTTTGCAACTATCGTGCGGAGCGCGCCGAGGGTGGGCAGGGTGACCTTGTCCTTATCGGCAACGATGAGCGCAACGTCGCCCTTTTTCATGCCGAGAGCGGCGATAATGCTTTCAAGCTCGCCCTCTGCCATAAACTTTGCAAACGAGCACGAGGGTGCCTCGTCAACCCAGCGGATATACGCAAGTCCCTTTGCGCCGATGCCCTTTGCGTGCTCGGTGAGCTTGTCGATTTCTTTTCTGGAGAGCGTCTCTGCGCCGTTTTCGGCAACTATCGCGCGCACGGAGCCTCCGCCCTGTACGGCAGAGGAGAACACGGCAAAGCCGCTGTTTCCGACGAGCTCCGAAATATCGCGGATTTCCATGCCGTAGCGCGTGTCGGGCTTGTCAGAGCCGAAGCGACTCATCGCCTCATTATACGTCAGACGGACCATAGGCGTTTCGATGTCTTTATCAAGCACTTTCTTGAAAAGATAGACTATGAAACCTTCAATCATATCCATAATGTCCGACTGATCGACAAAGGACATTTCAAGGTCTATCTGGGTAAACTCCGGCTGACGGTCGGCGCGGAGGTCTTCATCGCGGAAGCAGCGCGCAAGCTGAATGTAGCGGTCAAAGCCGGAGAGCATCAGTAGCTGCTTATATATCTGCGGGCTCTGGGGGAGCGCATAGAAGTGACCGTGATGAATTCTGGAGGGGACAACGTAGTCGCGGGCGCCCTCGGGCGTAGGCTTGATCATCATCGGAGTTTCGATTTCGATAAAGCCGTTTTTATAGAAATATTCGCGTGCGGCGAGAGCAATCTCGTGGCGCATCATAATGTTTTTCTGCAAAGGAGTGCGACGGAGGTCGAGATATCTGTATTTGAGAGCAAGCTCGTCGCGCACGTTAGATTCGTCGAGAATTTCAAAGGGGGTTGTCTGTGCGGCGGAGAGAATACGGTAATCGTCGACGGCGATTTCGATTTCGCCCGTCGGCATATGCTTGTTTATTGCGCTTTCTCCTCTTGCACGGACTACGCCGTGCGCCGCGACGACAAATTCGGAGCGCGTTTTGAAAGCCTTATCGAATATGGCTTTGTCCGTATCGCCGTCGAAAGCGAGCTGAATTATGCCCGTTCTGTCGCGGAGGTCGATGAAGATGAGCGAGCCGAGGTCGCGCACTCTCGCAACCCAGCCGAGAGCGCAGACTCTCTTGCCGATATCGTCCTTTGTGAACTCTCCGCAGTATTTTGTTCGTCTGTCCTGTTTCTGTAATAATTCTGCCATTGTATCTTGTCCTTTCGGTGAGGTTATTTTCTGATTATTTCAATCGCCTCTTCGGCTGTTACGGAGACCTGCTCGCCGCCGTCCATTCTGCGGAGCGACATTTTCTCCTCCGCCTCTTCGCTTTCGCCTATGACGGCAACGAATTTTACGCCTGCCCTGTCCGCATATTTGAACTTGGCTTTGAGGGAACGGTCGGACCAGTAAACGTCCGTTGCGATGCCGGCGTTGCGCAGGCGGTCTGCGATTTTTGCCGTGAAAGCAAAGCGGTCGCTTCCCGTGGGCAGAATAAGAACGTCTGCCGTCGTGCGCTTTGTTGCCGAGACGATACCGTTATCGCGCAGCTGGGCGAAAAGTCTCGAAAGACCGATCGAAGCGCCGACGCCGGGGAGTTTTTTGTCCGTATAGAAGCCGGCGAGATCGTCATATCTGCCGCCCGAACAGACGGAGCCGAAGTCCTCGTGACCGACGATAAACGTTTCGTAAACGGTGCCTGTGTAATAGTCAAGCCCGCGGACGATGGAAAGGTCGATTTCAAGATTTTTTTCGGGAACGCCGAGCGCGTACGCCGTTTTTATGACACTTTCAAGCTCGTCAACTCCGATATTGAACGTCCCGTCCGTGCAAAGCGAGCGGAGCGCGGCGATTTTTTCTGCGTTTGTGCCTTTGACAGAGGTGAATTCGTTTATCCTTGCAAGTGCCTCCGCGCCGACGCCGAGCTTCGTCAGCTCCTCCTGCGTCTTTTCCGCGCCGATTTTCGGCATTTTATCAATCGTGCGCATAACGTCCGCCGTTATGTCTCCAAGCCCGAGCGAGCCGAAAAAGCCCGTCAGGATCTTGCGGTTGTTTATGCGGATTACAAAATCGCCGATATTGAATTCGGTGAAAACGGTGTTTATTGCGGCGGTCATCTCCGCATCATAGCAAAGGTCGAGGGTGTCCGAGCCGATAACGTCAATGTCGCATTGATAGAACTCTCTGTATCTGCCCTTCTGCGGTCTCTCTCCTCTGAAAGACTTTGAAATCTGATATCTCTTGAAAGGGAAGGAAAGGTCGGGGAAGTGCTGCGCGACGTATCTTGCAAGGGGAACCGTCAGATCAAAACGGAGCGATACGTCCGTATCGTGATGTGTGAAGCGGTATATCTGTTTTTCCGTTTCGCCCCCCGCCTTTGCCAGAAGCACCTCGGAATATTCGAGGGTCGGAGTGTCGAGCGGGACGAAACCGAATCTTTTATAAACATTTTCTATTTTGTCCTTCATGTCCTCAAAGGCGAGCTGGTCTGCGGGAAGCAGTTCAACAAAGCCCTGAAGAATTCTTGGAGTAACCTTGTTTTCCATGGGATTTTCTCCTCAACGTTGTTATAATAAGATATTTTATCACACATCTTTTTATTTTTCAATATTTTATTGACCGTTATTGACTAAAAATCGCCCGTATGATATAATTTTTTCGTAAAAATATGAAAGGAGAGCGGCATTTTGCGAAACAATTCTCTTTTGCTCGGAATAAACACTCCCGTCCGGAATCTGTACGGCGTCGGCGAAAAGCGCGCGGAGGCGCTTGCGAGAATGGGAATTTTCACCGCGCTTGACCTTGTCCGTCATTTCCCGAGAGGATATGAAATGCGGGGCAACGTCAGAACCGTAAAGGAAGCCTGCGACGGCGAGGTCTGCTCCCTTATGCTGACAGTCGCCGCGCCCCCTAAAAGCGCGATGATACGCCGCTCCATGACGATAACAAAAGTCCTCGGCTGTGACGAAACGGGAAGATGTACGGTCACGTTTTTTAATCAGCCGTACGTCCGCGATATGCTGAAAACGGGCACGGAAGCGAGATTTTACGGGAAAATAGAGCGCAGGGGAAACACCGTTTCAATGTCGTCTCCCGCCGTCGAGGTTGTGCGCGGAAGCGTTCCGCTCCGTCCGTTTGTGCCGGTCTATCCGCTGACTGTGGGCATATCGCAAAAGCTGATGTCATCATACGTCCGCTCCGCGCTTGACGTCGTGTTTGACTCCGCCTCCGCCGACTGTCTCCGCGAAACGCTTTCTTATGAAATGAGAAAACAGCACGGTCTTTGCGACCTGAAATATGCGCTTTATTCCATACATTGTCCCGCGGATTACGAGGCCCTCGAAAGGGCTAAAAAGCGGCTTGCGTTTGAGGAAATGTATCTCTTTGCGCTTATGCTCTCGATGGCGGGAAAAAGCGAAAAATCGTGCAGCGGCAAGAGGTTTCTCCCTGCGGACAGAAACAAATTTCTCTCCGCTCTGCCATTTGAACTTACCGGTGCGCAGAAGCGCACAATCGATGAAATCGAGAGAGATATGACGGGCGGTATGCAGATGAACAGGCTCGTTTCGGGCGACGTCGGGTCGGGAAAGACGGTCTGTGCGGCGTATGCGGCGTATGTGGCTCTGCAAAATCACACGCAGGCGGCACTTATGGCTCCGACGGAAATCCTTGCCCGTCAGCATTATCTCGACCTTGCCCCGCTTTTTGAAAAAAGGGGTTACAGCTGTCGCCTGCTTATCGGCGCGACTCCCGCGGCGGAAAAAAAGAAAATAACGGCGGCTCTTGCGGCGGGGGAAATTGACTTTCTCATCGGCACGCACGCGCTGATAGAGGATACCGTGATATTTGAAAACGTCGGTATCGTCATAACGGACGAGCAGCATCGCTTCGGCGCGGGACAGAGAGAACGTCTTGCGAAAAAAAGCGGTGACTGTCACATTCTTACTATGAGCGCAACGCCAATTCCGAGAACGCTCGCACTCGTGCTTTTCGGCGGTCTGGATATTTCCGCCGTTGATGAAATGCCCCCGGGCAGACAGAAGATCGGCACGTTTGCCGTCGATGAGAGTTACAGAGAGCGCCTAAACGGCTTCATACGAAAAACCGTGACCGAGGGAGGGCAGGTATATATCGTTTGCCCCGCGGTCGAGGAGCAGGAAACGTTTACCGGTGAGAGCGGCGAAAAGCTCTCCCTTGCGGACATTATGCCGCTTGACGGCGAGCGGGACGTCATAAAACTGAAAACCGCCGTCGATTATGCAAAGCACCTCTCCGATGTTGAATTTCCCGATCTGCGCGTCGCGTTTATTCACGGCAAGATGAAGAGCATGCAGAAGGAAAAAACGATGGCTGAATTTGCGGCGGGAAACATTGATATTCTCGTTTCGACAACGGTTATCGAGGTCGGAGTCAATGTTCCGAACGCCTCGCTTATGGTAGTCGAAAACGCAGAATTTTTCGGACTTTCGCAGCTTCATCAGCTCCGCGGAAGAGTCGGCAGAGGAACGAGAAAGTCATATTGCATACTCGTTTCGGACTCAAAAAGCGAAAAATCCCGCGCAAGACTGAATGTTATGTGCGCAACACAGGACGGCTACAAAATCGCCGAAAAGGATCTTGAGCTGAGAGGTCCCGGCGACTTTATCGCGCAGGCGGGCGGAAGAATACGTCAATCGGGCGGAGTGGAGATGAAATTCGGCTCCCTCGGCGACAGTCGATTGCTGTATGACGCCTTTGCGGCGGCGGAAAAGACGAGAAAGTCCGATCCGTACCTCGCTTTGCCGGAAAACGAAGGCGTCAGAAAAGAAATAGAACGGATAACAGGTGCCGGAGCGTCATAAAACGAAAGGAAAAAATTATGGGCTTGATTTTCAATGAAGACCCGAATCATTTTGTATATACGAGAGCGCAGTCGGGTATAACCGCGCTTTCCGAAAAGGATCTTACCGATTTTATCGACGGCTATGTCGACACCAACATAACGGATTTTCTCATCTGCGTAAATGCGAGCCTGCCGCACTTCAAAACAAAAAATATTGAGTCCGTCTGTGATAAATATAAGGCGTGGGAGCGGGCGGGCAGGATCTCCGGCAGAGAAAACGATCCTATCATAAAAAGCACACGCCTGATTTGCGAAACGCTTGAAAACGGACTTGATATTCATAATATATGGATAAACCGACTTCGGAAAATCGGCATAAAGCCGTGGATTTCCGTGCGTATGAACGATATCCACAACGCAGGCGAGGCGGACGCCTTTCTGCCGAGCGGCTTTTCCCGTATGCATCCCGAATATCTCCGCGCGGGCTACCGCACCCCTTCGGGCTATTACGAATACGCCCTTGATTATACATTTCCGGAGGTTCGCCAATATTATCTCTCCGTCATTTCCGAGGCGCTCGAAGCGTTTGACGCTGACGGAATAGAACTCGATTTTATGCGGGAAATATATTGCTTCGGCGTCGGAAGGGAATATGCGGGGATTGAAATAATGACGGATTTTATTGCACAAGCCGTCGCTCTTGTGCGCCGTGCCGAAAAGGTGCGCGGGCATAAAATCGACATGGGAATACGTCTGCCGGATTCCCCCGAAAAGGCACTTCGGCTGGGCTTTGACGCTGTCGAATGGATAAATCGGGGATATTTTGACCTGATAACCGTTTCTCCGCGATGGTCATCGGCGGATTGCGATATGCCGATTGACTTCTGGAAGCGGCTTGTCCGCGGCAAAAATATCCGTCTTGCGGCAGGGCTTGACGTGCTTCTCGACGCATATAACCGCAGGGGCAGAAAATATCTGTTCGGCACGGCGGAAACGTCGCTCGGAATGGCTTGCGCATATGCTGCCATGGGCGCGGATGACATTTATCTTTTCAATTTTATGGACATTGCCGACCCTGCCGACGCAAAATCAAAGCCGCTTTTTGAAAAGGAAAATTACAGAAAATTCCTCTGCACAATCGGTAATGCGGAAAAGCAATCGGCGGAAAACCGCCGCAACGTCGTGACTTACAGCGATACCTCCGCTGTCGGACTGCCGTCGAGAAGACCGCTTCCGCTTGCGGTCAGGTCGGGATTTGCGGCTGTCAGAATACCGACGGGAACGGTGCCGGAGGATAAAATCGCAAGACTGATAATCGGGGTCGAATGTAAGCCTGAGCTTACAGGTGATAAAATTACCGTTTACGCAAATGCGAAAAAATGCCCCTTTGCGGAAGAAATCGCTCCGCCGGAGCTTGCATATGACGATATGCGGTATTTTGCTTATGAAATTGATACGTCAGAACAAAATCCGATTGTCACGGAGGCGGAATTTTCCTCGCCGGATGAGGATATAAAAATTCATTGGGCGGAAATTGAAATCAAATAAAAATAACGGCTGAAAGCGGTTTGCTTTCAGCCGTTTTGACTTTATATTATATAAATGTATAAAACCGATAATTCGGGCGGACGCTTGATTATTTCATCAAAGCAGATTTATGTCCGCCGCGGCGCACTCGGATTTTGTTTCGTCGTCCCAAACGGAGCATTGAACCTCTCCTATATGCGCTTTTCCGAGAAGAAGCATTGAAAGGCGTGACTGTCCGATTCCTCCGCCGATTGTATAAGGCAACTTGCCTTCAAGAAGCATTTTATGGAACGGCAGAGCGCGTCTTGCATCTGCGTTTGCTTCTTTCAGCTGGCTGTCAAGCGATTCGGGGCTGACTCTTATTCCCATGGACGAAATTTCAAAAGCGCAACCGAGGGTGTCATCATAGAACATAATGTCGCCGTTGAGAGACCAGTCGTCATAGTCCGGCGCCCTGCCGTCGTGCTTTGTGCCGGAGCGGAGCTTGCCGCCGATCTGCATTATGAAGGTCGTGCGGTGATCCTTTACGTAGGCGTTTTCGCGTTGTTTCGGAGTGTAATCGGGATACATATCCTCAAGCTCCTGCGTCGTCACAAACGAAATGTCTCTTGAAAGACTGTGCGGGAGCGCGGGGAAGGAAAGACAAAGCTCGTCCTGCGTGTCACAAATTGCGCCGACGATTTTGCGGACGGTGTCTTTCAGGTACTCTGTCGTCCTGTCCGACTTTTCAATCACCTTTTCCCAGTCCCATTGGTCAACGTATATCGAATGGAGATTGTCCATTTCCTCGTCACGACGGATGGCGTTCATATCCGTATATATTCCTTCGCCTGCGGAAAAACCGTAGTTGTGGAGCGCCATACGCTTCCATTTCGCAAGCGAATGAACAACTGCCGCCTCCGTGCCTGTTTCTTTTATGCCGAAGGTTACGGGACGTTCAACACCGTTGAGGTCGTCATTCAATCCGGATTGAGGCTCTACGAACAGCGGAGCGGATACTCTGCGCAAATTGAGCGCATTGCTCAACTTTTCTTCAAAAATAGTGTGAATCATACCGATAGCGGTTTGTGTTTCGTAAATGCCGAGAACGGATTTGTATCCCTGCGGCACGATTGTTCTGCTCATAGACAGCCTCCTTTTTTCATTAAAAAATTGTTACTATGATATCACAGCGGTGGAAGATTGTCAATAGAAAAGGCGAAATGATGCGGAAATTCCGCCGTTTTCGACTATGTTATGCGGAAAAATCGGGGAAAACACGAAAAAATGTTCGACCGGAGCAAATTATCTTTCGCTTCGCGGGGTGGTGACGCGGTATGCCGGAACGGAAAAGTAGTCCACTGCATTGTCATCGGGCTCCCTCTTCGAGGGAGCTGTCGCAAAGCGACTGAAGGAGCATATTTGTGCAAAATCCTCCCGCCATTTCTGACACAGCAAGCCGTGCCATTGCCCTCTTCTTGGCAAAGCCTGCAAACACCGCTCATTCATGTACTTTCTTTTTTGAAAAGAAAGTACGAAAGAAAGCAATTTGAGGGACATATTCCCTCAAAAACTTCCTTGAAAAGTTCAAGACAAAGCCTTTCTGCCACGTCAGCTTTACCAAAGCAAAGTCGGGAGGAAAGCTCGAATCTTAAAGTGTTTATAATTTTGCGGAGCTTTTGTGCCTGCGGGGACGGGAGAAAGCGCAATGAATTTTTTTCTTGCAGAGCCTGCAAATCTCCGGAGATGAGAGAGTAAAAAGGAGCAGAATGACTGCTCCCTTGATGAAAATATAAAGTTTGCACAAACCAATAACCGAAGTTTCTTTTGCCTTTTTGGCGGAAGCTCTGTCTGTGAAGATAATTAAAAATCAGCACATGCTTCCCGATAACTGAAGTTTCTTTTGCCTACTTTTCTTTTCAAAGAAAAGTACGGTGCCTACTTTTCTTCTCGAAGAAAAGTAGGTCAGCCGATCATAGGCTCGCTTCTGCCGGTCATTGAATAGGGAGCCGCACCCTTGACGGAAATACTCTTTATGAGCCTTATGTCCTGCGAGGAAGCGCCGACGAGGAGATCAAACCTGCCGTCTTCAACAACCCATTTCCCGAGAGAAACATTGTAGTGCGCGAGCGACGAAATCGGCAAAACAAAGCACACATCAGCCTTTTCGCCTTTTTTGATGAATATCTTATCAAAATATTTAAGTTCTTTTTCGGGGACGGAAAGCGTGCAGAAGGGGTCGGAAACATAAAGCCCGAAAACCTCGGCTCCGTCAAAATCGCCCGTGTTTTCGATTGTGAACGATACCTCGATTTCGCTTTCATTGACCTCTGCCGAGAGGGCGTCATAGGCGAAGGTCGTGTATGAAAGCCCGTGACCGAACGGGAACTGAATTTCATCGGGGTGACGGTCATAGTAGCGATAGCCGACGGCGAGCTTTTCATTGTATTCCGCGCAGTAGCCGTTGCCCGGATAACCGAGGTCGGTGCGCATGACTTTCGGGAACGTTTCGGCGAGCCTGCCGGACGGGTTGACTATGCCGCAGAGAACGTCTGCAATCGCGCTGCCCTCCGCCTCGCCGCCGAGTCCGGAATAGATTATCGCAGCCGACTTTTCCTTGCAGTATTCGTCAAGGGTTATTGCACCGCCGGACTGCAAAACGATTATGACGTTGCGATTGACCTTGCACGCGCCTTCGATGAACATTTCAAAATTCGGATTCATAAGAAGACTGCGCCTGTCAAAGTTTTCCGTGTCCTCGGACTCCATCGCCCCCGCGAAGATGACAACGGCGTCCGCTTTTGCAACGTTGCGACGGAATTCCCATACCCCCGGCCAAAGCATAACGGGGGAGAATTCGCCCTTTTTATACGCCTGTATATATTCGATTTCGCAGTCGGGAAGGCGCTTTTTCAGTTCTTCGAGAGGACTATCGATATGGCTTTCCGCCTGATAAACCTCTGCGCTGCCCTGCCCCTGAACGAGGGGCGATACGGCATATTCGCCGACAACGCATATCTTTTTATACTTTTCTTTTGTCAGAGGAAGAACGTTGTTTTCGTTTTTGAGAAGCACCGTGCCTGCCGCCGCAACCTCTCTTGCAACCTCGTGCAGAGCGGCTCTGTTGTAGGCTTCGGTTTCCTTCGGTACCGGCAAAGCGGCGAGACGGAGCACCCTTTCGACCGCGCTGTCAAGCGCGGATTCGGTGAGAGTACCGTCCGAAAGACCTTTTTTGATCTCGCCTAAGATGTTTCCGTTCGGCGGCATCTGGAGGTCAAGCCCTGCCATAACGGCACGGCAGATATTGTGGACTGCGCCCCAGTCGGAAACGACAAAGCCTTCAAAGCCCCATTCATCCTTGAGAATTTTTCCGAGGAGCTGACTGTGCTCCGAGCACCAGACGGAATTTACCTTGTTATAGGCACACATTATCGAATCCGGCTGCGCCTTTTTGACGGCTATCTCAAAGCCGCGCAGATATATCTCGCGCATTGTTCTTTCGTCAATCTCAACGCTTGTGTCAAGGCGGTGCTTTTCCTGATTGTTGAGCGCATAGTGCTTCGGGCAGGCGCAGATGCCTTTCTCTTTAAGACCGAGAATAAATTCTGCGGCGAGCTCGCCCGTGATGACCGGATCTTCCGAATAATATTCAAAATTTCTGCCGCAAAGGGCGTTTCTCTTTATGTTCATGCCGGGACCGAGAAGCATTGAAACACCGTGATGAGCACACTCTACGCCCATAGCCTCGCCAAGTCTGCGCGACGCTTTTTTATCCCATGACGAGCCGACGCAGCTCACGGAAGGGAACATAACGCAGTTGTCCTCTTTTTCCGCGCGCACGCCTGCCGTTCCGTCCGCCATTTTGCGGGTTTCTATGCCGAGACGGGGAATTTCAGCCGTCGTCATTGAGGTTGCGCCCGTCAGAAGGATGGCTTTTTCTTCTGTTGTGAGTTCCGAAATTATCTTTTTTATATCCATAAATATCAGCTCCGCAGTTGATTTTTTATTATTCTATCATACCGCCACGGGATATTCAAGGCGGTATTGCGAAAAACAGATGCGAGAAATGAAAAAATCCCCGGGAGGGGAAAAGCATAACCGCCGGACACCTGACCTATGTCAGACATCCGGCGGCTACTATTAAGTTAAATTTTTCGGATAATCGCGATGTCAGGAATGTGTGCGTGCTGTCAGCTGAAGGAGAACGTCGTTGTCGGCGAGATCGGAAATGCTTCTCAGATATTCTTCAGTATGATCTTTCATAACTCCCTCGCCACCATAACAAGTTATGCTGTGTGAAAGCTCGAGATAACCGTCGTCTCTGATAAACGCATGGAAGAAAGGGCTATAGCCGTTGAATGTGTTTATAAGGTTGAGCACCTCTGCTGTCTTGTCGATTTTGTCAAATACGGCTCTGAAATCGCACCATCCGTCGTAGCCTACGTCGATAGCTAATCTTACGGAGTCATCATGGTTGCGGATGGTTATGCTGGCGCCTACAGTGAATCCTCCGTCGTTGGTGTTCCAATCGTAGTCGAGTTTCCAGTCCTTGAAAACCTTTTTAATGTTGTTCAATGCTTTTACGGTGTTGATGTGCATGTTTGCAGTCTCCTTAATTTTTCAAAATGTTTCGCCTTACCGCCTGCGCGGTTGGCTTGTGATCTGCGCACGTCTCTTACCGATATTTAATTTGCACACGGATTTTTGAGCTACCCCCCCACGTGCTCGTACATTGTATCAAAATTTCTAATGTTTGTCAATATTTGTCGATGAAATTTCTGCAAAATTTTGTAGAAAATCGCGTTGACGGCGGGGAAATATATGGTATACTTGAAAAAATAACATAAAAATTGCGGCTGGGAGGCGGTTTGATTTGAAAAAAATGCTTATCATCGGCATAGCGGGCGGATCCGGAAGCGGGAAGAGCACCGTTGCAAAGCTCATTGAGGAGGAGTTCAAGGGGGATGTGACACTCATCCGTCACGACGACTATTACAAAGCCCAGCACGACAAAACCTATGAAGAAAGAACAAAGCAGAATTATGACTGTCCTGACGCATTCGATACGGAACTTATGTCCGAGCATATCGCGGCGCTGAAAAGGGGAGAGGCGGTCGACTGCCCGGTTTATGACTACATGATACACGACAGAAGCGATGAAACCCGCCGGATTGAGCCGACGTCGGTCCTTGTTATAGACGGAATTCTCATCCTTGCGGAGCCGAGCCTGCGCGAGCTTATGGACATTAAGATATACATCGATACAGACGCCGATATAAGAATTCTCCGCAGAATTGTGCGCGACGTAAACGAGAGAAAGAGAACGCTGGAATCCGTCATCGGGCAGTATATGGCGACAGTCAAGCCGATGCACGAGGCGTTTGTCGAGCCGAGCAAAAAATATGCGGACATAATTGTCCCCGAGGGCGGGCACAACCTCGTCGCGATGGAGATGATATACAATCGTATAAGACATCATCTTGAATGAAAAAATCAAGGCGTGAGCTGAATTTCGGCTCCCGCCTTGATTTTTTATCAGACACTTTCCGCCGCGACGCTTTTTATAATTTCAACTCCGCGCATGAGCAGATTTTCGGGAATGTTCAATGCGGGAAGAAGTCGCAAACAGCCTTTTGCAAGCGTCACGAGTACGCCCCTTCCGGCGCATTTTTTTGCAATTTCATACGACGGTCGCTCCGTCTCAATGCCAATCATCAGTCCCTCTCCGCGGACTTTTTTAATGCCCTTTGCGCCCCGGAACGCACTGAAAACAAGCGCCGATTTTCGTCTCACTTCTGCGAAAAGACTTTCTGTGAGTCGACGGATAACGGTCTCCGCTCCGGCGCATGCACAGGCGTTGCCGCCGAAGGTCGAGCCGTGGTCGCCCTCGCGCAAAACGTCGGCGGTTTTGTCGAAAAACAGCGTCGCGCCGAGGGGAAGTCCGCCGCCGAGCCCCTTTGCAAGCGTGACAATATCCGGGGTGAGCCCGTAATTTTCATAGGCAAATAGCCGTCCGCAACGCCCGAGCCCGCACTGGATTTCATCGCAGATGAGGAGGATATCATTTTCCGTCGTGACCCTCTCCACAGCTTGCGCAAAGGCTTCCGGCAGGGGAATAACGCCGCCCTCGCCTCTGACACATTCGAGCATCACGGCGCAGATCTTTCCCGTTTCGCAAAGACGGAGAAGCTCGTCGGGACGGGTTGGGTCGACGTATTCAAAGCCCGGGGTCAGAGGGGTAAAGTCGATATGAAATCCCGCTTGCCCGGTTGCGGAGAGCATCGAGATCGTTCTCCCGTGAAAACTGCCTTGCAGCGTTATGACGGTGTGCCGCTCGCCTGTATATTTTTGCGCCGAATACTTTCTTGCAGCTTTCACGGCACATTCGTTTGCTTCCGCGCCGGAGTTGGAGAAGAACACCCTCTCAGCTCCGCTCCTTTCGCAGAGAAGGTCGGCAAAGGAGATCTGCGGAGATGATATATACGAATTTGAAATGTGCGGAATTTTACCCGCCTGCTCCATGACTGCCGAAAGCCAGATGTCATCAGGCAAGCCGAGAATATTGACTCCCGTCTGCGCGCCGAGGTCGATATACATTTTTCCGTTTGGGTCAAAAACAAGGCTGCCTTTTCCGAGGGCGATTTCAACGGGAATTTTTTTATATGTTCTGATGAGATGTTTCGTTTTTTCCGCCAATTTTTGCGCCTCGCATAATAAGATATACTTATATCCTATTTATTTTTGCGGAATTTGTTACTTTTTTGTTATGGAAAAAACTTTTTTTCGCGAAAATTTGACAAAACGCGACTTATATTGTATAATATAATTTATTGAATACGAAAGGACTGCCATAGAACGATGAAATCAAGAATAATTTTCATAGTTATCTCGGTTATTTCGGCGGCGATATTCGGGGTGACTTTTATCAGCGGTGCGGGCGACTGGTGGATTCCTCCGGCAGCGTTCTGCGGGACGTATCTTGCCCTATGCATACTGTTCTGGGCTGTGATAATTATATCGTGCCTTTTCATAAAGCCGAATAAAGTTTATGACCGTCCGTCAAAATTTTATGAAAAAATGTTTGCCGTAATTTATGACGGCGTTATAAGACTGTTCAGAGTCAACCTGCACGTAAGCGGCGCGGAAAAGCTGCCGAAGGAATGTTATCTTCTCGTCTCAAACCATCGCTCAAACTTTGACAATATGGTCGAATGTGCGGCGGCGGGCGGACGGAACATAGCGTACATATCAAAGCCTTCAAACTTTAAGATACCGATAGCGAGACGTTTTATGCGACGTTGCTGCTATCTTGAAATCGACAGGGAAAACCCGAAAAACGCTTTTGCGACAGTAGGCAGGGCCGTTGACTTTATAAAAAATGATGTCTGCCCAGTCGGACTTTTCCCGGAAGGGCACAGAACTCATCAGATACAGATGGACGAGTTCAAGCACGGGTGCTATCTGATAGCCGAAAAATCGGATTGTCCAATCGTCGTTTGCGCCGTGCGCGGGACGGAAAAGATACATAAAAACTTTCTTTACCGTCACACGGACGTATACGTCGATTTTCTTTCCGTAATCCCGAAGGAACAGATTCACGGCAGGCGCGCGATAGAGGTCTGCGCCGAAACAAAGAAAATAATTTCAGATTTTCTGAATGAAAAAGGAGAAACTCAAAATGATACGAGTACTTTACAACCCGCTGGCAAATAACAAAAACGGCAAAGCCGAGGCTGAAAAGCTGAAAGAAACCTACGGAGAGGGAATATCGTTTGAGGATGTTACAAAAATCTCCGATATTCCGGCGTATCTTGCCACTTCCGGCGATGATACAATCGTCCTTGCGGGCGGCGACGGCACAATAAACCGCTTCGCGTGCGACGTTTACGGCAAGCTCCCCGAAAAGAAAATTCTTTATTATCCCGCAGGCTCCGGCAACGATTTTTATAACGACGTCAAGGACTCCGCAGAGAGGGAAAACGGGCTTGTTATTCTCAATCCTTACATAAAAGACCTGCCGACAGTTACCGTCAACGGAATAACACAGCCGTTTGTAAACGGTATCGGCTACGGTATCGACGGCTACTGTTGCGAGGAGGGCGATAAGCACAGAGAGCGCTCGGACAAGCCTGTGAACTATACGTCAATCGCGATAAAAGGGCTCCTTTTCCATTTCAAGCCGGTGAACGCGAAGGTTACGGTCGACGGAAACACATATGAATTCAAAAAGGTTTATCTCGCGCCGTCTATGAACGGTCGCTTCTACGGCGGCGGAATGATGATCGCTCCCGCACAGGACAGACTGAATAAAGAACGCTCGCTTTCCGTTGTGCTGTATTACGGCGCATCCAAGCTGAAAACTCTGATGGTCTTCCCCTCGATCTTCAAGGGCGAGCATATAAAGCACACGGAGATGACAAAGGTTATCACGGGGCACGACATAACTGTCGAATTTGACCGCCCGACAGCTCTCCAGATTGACGGCGAGACGATCGTCGGTGTTACGAGCTACACCGTTCATTCCGCAAAATAAAAATGTTCTCAAAATCAAAAAACTCCCGTCACGGCGGGAGTTTTTGCGTTTTATACTGATGTATAATATGCGCGCGGACTTTTGCGCCGGCGGTTATGGGATAAAGCAAGAGTTTTTGCCTCCCACTTTGGGTGGAGATTTGTACGCGTGCGAAGCAGCCTTGCAGGCTTCGCCGAGAAGAGATTTTTAAGGCTTCCTCTTTGAGGAAGCTGGCACGACGAAGTCGTGACTGAAGGAGTGCTCCTTTCCGCGCTCTCTTATTTGCGAAACTTGCAAACGCCTTTCCTTTATGTACTTTCTTTTTTGAAAAGAAAGTACGAAAGAAA
>ERZ1026854.922-NODE-922-length-19761-cov-4.634375_pt1 | contig 19761 bp, 15 predicted proteins | sample MGYA00380157_ERZ1026854 | MGnify/ENA primary metagenome ERZ1026854 (study PRJEB33269, sample SAMEA4719793) | human gut metagenome | biome: human-associated habitat; feature: organic feature; material: feces | place: Cameroon | collected 2013-10 ... | reverse complement strand
TCCCTATTCCGACGGCAGCGGCTACGAAGCTCGCTTTACCAAATGCGGCATCTGCGAGCTGATGAAAAAGCTTGGGCTTTACGACCTGACTCCCGCGCTGTGCCATCTGGACTACACCATGAACGAAGCCGGCGGCGCCAATGAATTTGTCCGCGAATATACGCTGGCATCGGGCGGTCCCTACTGTGACTGCGGGTATAAAAAGAAAAAGTAATTGCAGCCCTGCTCTCCTTAAATGAAAACACGGTCAAATGGCATCTGGCCTGTTCACGAAGGTACTCTCGGCACTGAGCCGATCCGCTTTGTCGATATGGGACACTACGGTGAATCCGCAGGCACCCGTGATACAGCTTACTATTTGTCGAAGGTCATCACGCAGAACATTGCTTATGCGGCATATCATCAGCCGAGAAGTGTAAGTGAAATAGCCGAAGAACTTGGCGTCAATCCGATATTTGCAGAGGACGAAGTGGCTGCTCTTGAAGAATATGGCTTTATGGACAGGCTCAAAAGCGGAAAAAATCTTACAAATATTCTGATCTATGAGCCAAATGCAAAACGCACTGAAATTTACAAAGCCTTTTGCGGAGAAATTTTTTCACCGATACTTGAAAAAATAACGGAGATCCCCGACTTTCTCCGCGTTCCGGAAGATGATATCAACCTCCCCACAACCTGTTGGAAGTCTCCGGTAAGATCATATTCTTTTCCATCTACGATAACCGTCATACTTTCACGCTTGTCCTCTTTTTGTGAGAGCAAATCAGTACTCTGCTCTCTACTCTCTGCGTCACTTTTTCCTTTGTCAGCTGCGGAACTGCCGCATGCTCCAAGTGCAAGCACCATGCACGCTGCCCAATCCGCCCTACTCTATTTTGAGAATCAGTTCCAGTACTCTCTTCGCGCAGCAATCTACCTCTGCCCTTGTCAGGCAGCCCTTCCGCATGGCGAGCAGAAGCCGCTCGGGAAGTCCTGTTCCCATCTTCACATCATTTCCCGCCTTGGTTTCTTTGTAATGCTCACCCATTGTCCACCAGTCGGTGGTCACGCAGCCCTGATATCCCCATTCTCCCCGGAGGATCCCCTGAAGCAGGTCAACATTTTCCGAAGCTCTGTGACCGTTTATGATATTGTAGGATGTCATCAATGACCAGGGATCACCCTCTTTCACAACAATCTCAAAGGCTTTCAGATAAATTTCCCGCGCCGCTCTCTCAGATACTCTCGAATCGCTGTCCCGGCGGTTTTCTTCCTTGTTGTTCAGCGCAAAATGCTTCACCGTTGCACCCACGCCGTTTGTCTGGATGCCGCGCACCATGGCAGCCGCCAGTTTTCCGGTGAGAAGCGGATCCTCCGAATAATATTCAAAATTGCGTCCGCAGAGAGGACTGCGGTGGATATTGATGGCGGGAGTCAGCCACAGGCTGATGTTGTTCTCCTTGACCTCCGCTCCGCCCGCGGCTCCAACCGCTTCCATCAGCTCCTCGTCCCAGCTGCAGGCAAGCAGGGTGGCACAGGGCCATGCGGTAGTATTGACGCCGCGCTCCGGTCTGACACGAAGCCCGGCAGGACCGTCCGCTGTCATCACGGAGGGCACACCGTATTCCGGCAGATTGCCGTAGCCAAAGGTGTCCGTCACGCCGCGGTTGGGCTGACCGCCCAGCAGATGCACGGCATCTTCATCGGAAAGCTGGGCAAGAAAATCCTCCACGGAGAGTTTTCCTTCCGCCACCTCCGTAAACGGATGCACCCCTTCTTTGTAGAGCGACCGGAATGCGTTGAATCTGCCGCGCTCCCTCTGGACCGGACCGTAACCGTCGGACTCCTCCGGCGCTCTTTTCAGCACATCCTCATTGGGGTCGTTCGGTGTGGTCTGGGGCAGTTCTTCAAAGCTTCCGTCCGACAACATTCTCTTTTTCAGACAAGAGGGCGTAAGTCTTTCCGACAACTGTTCTACGATCCTGTCCTCCGTCTCCTCGTGTACGCAGGCATTCTCCTCCGCGTTTCGCACAGAAGTACCCACAAACAGACGGTATTTTCCTTTTTCCAGCACATAGGCAGACTTGGCGATCTTTCCCAGATCATCGTAGGACGCCATATCCGCAACGGCAAGGGAAAGCACAAGCTCCTGCGTCTCGCCGGGCGCAAGCAGCCTTGTCTTTTGAAATGCCGCCAGCACTCTCCTCGGTTTTCCCAGTCTGCCCTGCGGCGCTTCAAAATAAAGCTGCACGACCTCCCTGCCCGCGAAATCTCCCTTGTTGCAAACCTTCACCGGAACGGTAATTCTGCCCTCTTTTTCCTGTCCCGCCGAGATTTCCAAGGAAAACTGCGTATAGGAAAGCCCGTAACCAAAGGGGTACACTACCTTCTGTGCGGCGCCCGGCACGGTTTCAAAATAGCGGTAGCCCACATAGATATCCTCGGTATAGTCCACGTAATCCGGAGATTTGCGGAAGCTCTCCGTGGACGGATAGTCCGTCAGCTTTGCGGCAAAGGTGTCAGAGAGCTTGCCGGAGGGATTTCCCTTTCCCACCAGAAGCTCTGCGGCTGCCAGTCCGCCCTCCATGCCGCCCTGCCATGCAAGCAGCGCGGCGCTCACGCCCTCATCCTCTGCGATCCATGTGGTATCCACGATCCCGCCTACGTTGAGCACCGCAGCCACCTTGGGAAAAGCGGCAGTCACCTTGTCCACCATGGCTTTTTCCTGTTCCGTCAGGTAGAAATCCTTGTCCTTCCTATCCTCCATTTCCCCGGAGAAACGGCATATAGAAATGACAGCAGTGTCAGTATATTTCCGCGCATCCGCAAGAAGCTCCTGCGGCAGTTCGGGTTCCACAGTACGTCCTGGTTCTGCGCCCGCCCCGTACTGTTCCTTCACATTTTCCCTGTAAAAGTCGCAGAGCGGTTCAAAGAGGGAAACCTTGTCCTTCTGGAGACTCAGACCCTCGTACAAATTGCGGACATAAGCCACCGTCACATCCCCGCTGCCTCCTCCGCCCTTTACATAATCGAAGGTAGCCCTGCCGAACAGAGCCAGCTTTGTCCCATCGGAAAAAGGCAGGGTCTGCCTCTCATTTTTCAGCAGAACCATGCCCTCCTTCGCCGCTTCCTTTGAAAGCGCAATATGTTCCTTGGAGCCCGTCAGCCTTCTGCCGTCCTCACCCAGAGGAAGGCAGGGCTGGTATTTTGCCCTCGCCCACTTTTCCATACCCCGAAAACCTCCTCTGGCTTTTAGCCCTTCAGTCCTCTTGCCTGACGATCCATGTCCTCCACTACGATGTCGTAGATCTCACCCAGACTTGCACAGTACTCCAGTACCTTCCAAGGCTCATTGGTGTGGAAATGGATCTTGATCAGCTCCTCATCTCCTACCGCAAGCAGGCAGTCGCCCTTGAAATTTTCGGTGAAGTAATCGCTGATCACGTCCTCGTCCAGATCATGTCCCTCAATTAAAAGCTGTGTATCGTATCTGAATTCTATCATGGTAATCCTCCGTTTCTATTTTTGTTATCAGCAAAATTGTACCTTATTTCGTCGTTTATCTCAATAGGGTTTTTGCGCACAATTTTTCACTTGACCGCACAGCGGTCACAGGGTCTATTATAGTAGAGGATTTTATACGGAAAGGATCCTGATATGGAAAAGAATCTTACCACAGGCAGTGTGTTTAAAAATTTGATCTTGTTTTCCCTGCCGTATCTGCTCTCCTATTTTCTGCAGACGCTTTACGGCATGGCGGATCTGTTTATCATCGGGCAGTTTGAGGGCGTAGCCAGTACCACCGCCGTCTCCATCGGCTCACAGGTCATGCATATGCTGACCGTCATTATCGTGGGACTCGCCATGGGTACGACAGTGAGCATCGGACAGGCTGTCGGCAGCGGTGACCAAAAAAGAGCGGCGCAGAGTGTAGGAAACACCGTCATTCTGTTTATGACCGTTTCACTTGTGCTGACCGTGCTGCTGCTCGCTTTGGTACACCCCATTGTCCTTGCCATGTCCACACCGGCGGAGGCGGTGGACGGCACCATGGCGTATCTGAGGGTCTGCTTTATAGGCATCCCCTTTATCACCGCCTACAACATTATCAGCTCCATCTTCCGCGGTATGGGCGACAGCAAAAGTCCCATGTATTTCATAGCAATAGCCTGCGCCGCCAACATCGGACTGGATTACCTGTTCATAGGTGTGTTGCACCTCGGCCCTGCCGGCGCGGCATTGGGCACCACGGTTTCTCAGGCAGTCAGTGTGGCGGTTTCCCTTGTGGTGATTATAAAAAGGCGCAGCCTCCGACTGAGCAAAAAGGATTTCAAGCCCCGCCGGGATGTGATGGGTAAGCTGCTTTCCATCGGCGTACCCATTGCCTTACAGGACGGCCTGATCCAGATTGCATTTATTGTCATTACCATCATTGCCAACCGGCGTGGATTGAACGATGCGGCAGCGGTAGGGATTGTGGAAAAGATCATCAGCTTCCTGTTCTTGATCCCTTCCTCCATGCTCTCCACCGTCTCGGCGCTGGGTGCACAGAACATCGGAGCAAACAAGCCGGAGCGGGCAAAACTCACTCTGCGGTACGCTATCCTGCTTGCCGCAGGCTTCGGGCTGCTCTGCTCCATTATCATCCAGTTTACCGCAGAGCCCATTGTCTCGCTCTTTACGGATCAGACTGCCGCAGGCGGCACCGATGTGATCCGTCTGGGCGGGCAGTATCTGCGCGGTTATATCTGGGACAGCATTTTTGCAGGCATTCATTTCAGCTTCAGCGGCTACTTCTGCGCCTGCGGAAAATCGGGACTGTCATTCCTGCACAATATTATCGCCATCGTGCTGGTCCGGGTTCCCGGGGTGTACCTGACCTCCCAGCTCTTCCACACCACCCTCTTCCCCATGGGCTTAGCCACGGCGGCAGGCTCCTTCCTGTCCGTGCTGATCTGCGTGACGGCGTATGTGGTGATCTCCCGCAAACCCATGTTCCGACAGCAGAAGTAGGGGATCCACATAAGTGCTTTTTTTGTCAGTAATGCGCAAACATTGCATAATCATTGCATAATCATTGCATATGTATTGACTTTGCATTGTCCATTTGCTATCATTATAGCAAAAGACAAGCCGGCATAGGAGGTAACATAATGGCAAGCACGATTCAGGTGAGAGTGGATGATGATTTAAAGACCAGATCAGACGCTTTGTTCAAAGATTTGGGAACCGATACCACTACTGCTATCCGCATGTTTTTAACACAGGCTCTGGCAGTAAACGGTTTCCCTTTTGAAATAAAGAGGGCAAATCCATGCGGCGCATTATCGGAGCATGAAATACTGGACCGACTGGAAAAATCGCGTGAACACGCGGCACAGGGAATGTATAAAGATGCGGCGGAGGTTTCCCGCGATATGAGGGAAAAGTATGGATTATAAAGTAGTTGTTACCAAGGATGCCCAAGCGGACTTGGAACATTTTATAAAATACCTTATTATGGAAAAAGAGAGTACACAGGCGGCTGAAAATGTGTTGAATGACTACGATGCGACAATCGAAAGTCTGCGGCATGTGGCGGGCAGCCTGAAACTCTGCGACAATCCGAATTTACATCAGTTGGAATATCGTCGCATTAACTTCTTGAATCACAGATATTTCATGTTATACCGCATCGTGGATCAGATCGTGTTTGTGGACAATATTTTCCACGAATTACAGGATTACGAAAACAAGATACACTAATCGCACTAGCTACCATGAGAAAAAAAGAACACCGAGTCCGGCTGCCAGAAGAATCATCAGAATGGGGGAAGGACTTCGGTGTTTTCTTTTTTGCACAAAAACGTCAAACCCTACAAGCACACCGAATATGACAAGGCTTTTTCCGTCAATCCGGGCGGAATCTCCCACCGAGGAATACCCGAAGAAGGTACTTAAAAACATGGTGACGGCGGTGGCAAGGATCAATCCCACCACGCAGGGGCGTATGCCGGAAAGGAACGCCTGCACGCCTGCAAGCTTCAAAAGATTGCCGATCAGGGCGGCAATGATCAGTATGACAAAAAAGGACGGCAGCACCACACCAAGCGTCGCACAAAAAGCGCCCGCCATGCCGCCCTGCGAAGAACCGATAAAGGTTGCCATGTTCACCGCCAGAGGCCCCGGGGTCGATTCGGATACCGCGATAAAGCTCATAAATTCGCTTTCCGTAAGCCACTGATGCAGAAGAACCTTTTCGCGGATCAGGGAGATCATACCGTAGCCTCCGCCAAAAGAGACCGCGCCGATTTCCAGAAAAGTCAAAAACAGCTCCAGATAAGTCATTCCTTGTTTTCCTCCCTTCCGGGCTTATGGGCGAGCAGGCCGATCAGATACACTGCCACGCCCAGCGCACCGCAGATCAGGATCAGGACAATGGAAGAAAAGCCGGTGGAGAAAAGCGAGGACAGGATCATCACCCCCATAACGCCGGCCAGAACTATAACCTGAAACAGGCTGTGATCCAGCGTGCGCAGCATCTTTATCCCAGCGGAAAAAATAAGGTACACCACGCAGACCCGGATGCCCCGGAATGCGTAGTCCACATAGGTCAGGCTCAGAAATTGATCGAAAAACAAAGAAATAAGATAGATCACAAAAAAGGACGGCAGGCATACGGCAGCCGTGGCGGCAAATGCACCGGGGACACCGGCAAGCCGATAGCCGAGATAGGTTGCGCTGTTGACGGCGACCGGGCCGGGCGTGGATTCCGCAATGGCAACCATATTTAAAAACTCCTCTTTGTCCAGCCACTTCTTCTTTGACAGAAACTCATCCTCCAAAAGCGCAATCATGGCGTAGCCTCCCCCGAAGGTGAAGGCGCCTATTTTTAAAAAAGTCAAAAACAGAGTCCAAATTTTCTTCATATCAGTCTCCATTTCACATCAAATCTGTCACATTCCGTACTACTTCAGACTTTGACTCCAAAGATTTACTTTTTAAGTCTATACCTTCTATTTGTATTTGCCCCTATTGGCTCAACATTGTCCAACTTTGACAAAATTGCTCTTGTGCGCGGGGCGCTCAATCCAATATAATCTGCAATATCGTTCGTCTTAGCCTCACCACATTGTGTAAGATACTCATATATTTTTGCAATATTATCGCTTGTTTTCTTCGCTTGCTTTCTTCGCTTGCTTTCTTCGCTTGTTTTCTTCGCTTGTTTTTTTATAAATTCAAGCGTTAATATGGTTCGATCAGGAGCGAATTTTTCTTCTATTACAGGTTCCTTCCAGCCTTCGTCTTCCCATATATTGAATATGTTAGGCACTCCACTGCCGGAGCGCTCACCAATATTAATCAGATTAAACATCTTCATAAGTGCCTTATTTCTCGGATCCGATTCCCCACCTTTGCGCATTTGAATCTTACCTGTCCGAATGTATCCCGGATTCTCAAAGATAAGTTTCCTTGGTTCTTTCTTAATTACCACCCCGCGCGTTCCATAGTAGTCGGCGTTTATCAGGCAATTTGCCAATGCCTCTCTAAGCGCTTTATGAACAGGTGTGTCCTCAATCCTATCTCCCCCTTGTATTGAAAAAGGAGTTTTAATATCAATGCTTATCTTATTGTATACTCTAAAATAAAAGTCACATAGATTGCCAGACCACTCACCGGAACTGGATTGTATTCGGTCTGTCCACCGTATAGTTGGGTCAAGCATTTCACGATAATCCAAAAAATACTCCGGAAAATGTCTCACAATGTTATATTCATCTCCGAACATTAACATGCCGGCAGCCGTAGGATGCAGTTGCTTGTCCTCTCCTGAAATAGCCGCTGCTCCAATACTTCTTAAATATTCAGCATCATTTAATCTCTCGAAAGGATGTCCCGGCTTCAGTGTTCTATGACGATTTCTGTATCCCCGTACCGTCTCATAATTCAAGTCTTCCATAGAAACATCATCCAATACTTCCATATCCATGGTAGTCTCTGCCTGATCACGAAGCATCGTCTTTACCTGTAAACGCGTACAGCGATAATCACCTTCATGATTTCTTCGGAATGTAGAGCCGAACAAGTCATCGTTAATGTATACCGGCTTTTGATCCCGCCTTGCCATCGGAACATAGATAACAATGACCAAATCCCCGTTTACGTCATATGTTTCAACATCATCATTTTTCAAAATATTAATGTTTACTTTCTTTCGATTATTGATAACATCCCAAAACTGCTTTATGAGTTTACCTTTCTCAGCTACATTCAGCCCCGTTGTTCTCCATGTACCATCCTTATTCTCTGTAACTCCAAGAATAATTACACCACCATAGCAATTGGCAAATGCAGAATATGTGTCCCATAATGACATCGGCAATCCACCTTTTGCCTTCTTTACTTCTCGGCGATTATCTTCCTTATACAATTCAAATTTTGATATGTCAAATATATTCTTCAAATAATAATCCATCCTTCCTATGCTCACAATTTAACCAACTCATATGGCATGCAATTTCTGATCTTGTAAAGCTCTCTGAACTTGTATTTATTGTAGTATACCCGACCCGACTTTTCAAACCATAAGCGCATTTTTCTAAAGGAAATCCGCACTTTATGCAAATCTATCTTGACTTCTCTGTGGATTAATGTATATTTTTAGATGTATATCATGCAATATTTTTATGTAGAATCAGGAGAATACCATGGAAAATATGATACAGATTGAACATTTGGAGAAACATTTCGGGGAGGTTCATGCGGTCAATGACCTGAGTTTCCGGGTAAAACCGGGGGAATTGTTTGCATTTCTCGGGATCAACGGGGCCGGGAAATCCACCACCATCAACATTCTCTGCGGGCAGCTTCCCAAGGACAGCGGAAGCGTGACGATTTGCGGAACCGATTTGGACAAGGATCCCGATTTCATCAAGCGCAGTCTCGGCGTCGTGTTCCAAAACTCCGTGCTGGACAAGGAACTGACCGTCAAAGACAACCTGGAAAGCCGGGCAGCTCTCTACGACATTCACGGCGCCGCTTTCCGGGCGCGCCTTGCGGAATTGTCGGAGCTTCTGGATTTCAAGGATCTGCTCCGCCGACCGGTAGGCAAGCTCTCGGGCGGACAGAGGCGCAGAATCGATATTGCCCGCGCCCTGCTCCACGAGCCGAAAATACTGATTCTGGACGAGCCTACCACAGGGCTGGATCCCCAGACAAGAAACCTTCTCTGGAATGTGATCGGCGAACTCCGCCGCCGCAAAAATCTGACGGTCTTTCTTACCACACACTACATGGAGGAAGCGGCAGACGCCGATTTTGTTGTCATTCTGGATCACGGACAGATTGTTGCCGAGGGTACGCCCCTGACTCTCAAAAACACATATACGGGCGACTTTATCACCCTGTACGGTGTGGAGGAGAGCGATGTGAAGAAGCTGGCCGCTCCCTATGAACCCATCCGGGACGCCTACCGGGTCTCCGTTCCCAACACAGCGGCGGCAACCGAACTTATCACAAAATTTCCGGAAATCTTCCGTGACTATGAAATTACAAAGGGAAAAATGGATGATGTGTTTCTTGCCGTTACAGGCAGAAAATTAGCAGGAGGCGAACAGAAATGACAAAATTGATTGCTCTCACCAAACGAAATACAAAGCTTTATTTCAAGGACAAGGGAATGTTTATCTCCTCCCTGATCACACCGATGATCCTGCTTGTCCTCTATGCTACCTTTTTAAAGAAGATTTATGACGATTCCTTCCGCTCGGCACTGGAAGCCGCCGGTGCCTCGATTTCCGACAGCGTGCTGAACGGCTGCGTAGGCGGACAGCTCATCGCCTCGCTTCTGGCAGTAAGCTGCGTGACGGTAGCCTTCTGCTCAAACTTATTGATGATCAAAGATAAAACCGACGGCGCAAGACACGATTTGACCATCGCTCCGGTTCGTTTCGGCACGCTGGGATTAAGCTACTATCTCTCGACGCTCGCCTCCACCCTGATTATCAGCCTTTCGGCTACCGCGGTATGTCTCCTCTATCTCGCCAGAGTGGGCTGGTATATGACGGCGACAGACATTGCCCTCATGGTATTGGATGTGTTTCTGCTGACCATGTTCGGCACAGCGCTCTCGTCCTGCATCAATTTCTTCCTGTCAACGGACGGGCAGGCATCTGCCGTGGGAACCATCGTCAGCGCCGGGTACGGCTTCGTCTGCGGCGCCTACATGCCCATCTCCAACTTCGGAGACGGGCTGCAGAAGGTTCTGTCCTTTCTGCCCGGCACCTACGGCACAAGCCTTTTGCGGAATCATGCCATGCACGGCGTATTTGAAGAGATGCGCAATCAGGGCTTCCCGGATGCCGTAGTGGAATCCATCCGGGACAGCGTGGACTGCAATCTGTATTTCTTTGGCACCAAGGTGGAAACCGATACCATGTATCTGATCCTTTGCGCCAGCACCCTGTTACTGATCGGCATCTATGTGGCTTTCAACATCGTTGCCGGGAGACGCAGAAAATAGTCTACTCGGCAACCCACTCGCCGCTGTTGTTATCGAGCCAGTATACATTGTCGTCCGAGTCCATTGCAGCAAACACGCCGTACTCCTCCATGTAGATGTAGAAGTACTGTGTTTCCTCGTCCCAGATGTACCACTCGCCGTCGTTGTACTGCCAGTCGTCCTTCGTCCAGTTGGGATCCAGCATGTTCCACCAGTTGTAGCTTTCTTCGCTTCCGGTGCTGCCGGAGCCTCCGCCGGCTTCTGTACTTCCGCCGGTTCCCGCGCCGCCGTCTCCGGCGCTTCCGCCATCATCGGCGCCTGTTTGCGCATCGATGGTCGTACCCTGCCCTGCAGCCGTCCCGGCATCCCCGTAATAGGCATAATCACTCTGCTCAAATCCCCACGACTGCACGCTGTCGCTGTAATCCGTCAATCCCAGATAATATGCCGTAATATCCGTTATCTTGTTATACACGCTGTTATAGTCATAATATCCGGTGTTCAGATCCCATGTAACGCGCATGATATCGTTAAGACCTGAGGATGCCGCATCCTTCACATACTGATCGGTAATTCCGTACTTGCCCGCATAATAAAGATCTGGCGCGCCGAAGGTATGAAGCAGCTCATGGGCAAAGGTTGCCGGAGCATTGATCTGTCCCTTGTAATTCATCAGCATAAAGCACATCTCGTACTCCTGAGGACAATCCCTTGTCCATGAAAATGTACTGCTGGCGGTGGTGTTGGTGGACGGCGTATCCACGCAGACCATATACACGATACCGTTCGCTCCAAGGTCGCTCTTGATTGCCTCGCTGTCAATATTGTTGCTGATAAACTCACACATATCATAGTAGGAGGAAAGGTAGTTGCTGCCGATACTCCGATCCACAGTCGCCCGGTAAATCAACTCCGGGTACTTGTCCCAGTCCCACACAAAGTTCACATTCCTGCCGTATTCGGCGCAGGCCTGCGTGATCCACGAACAGCCTACTCTCAGATTCTTGTAGATCATGCTGTACATGTTGAAATCTGCCTTATCCGTAAGATCCCATGAACATTCTGTATCATTTGCCAGAATTGTCACAACGGCTATGGTTCCCTCCAGCTTGCCGGAAGAACCATAGGTCGTGATTCCGCTGTTGTACGCCGCGTTTCCGCCTCTGCGCACCGAGCGCATGCCCGCGCTCTTTTCGGACGCCACCGTATTGCCGCCGTTGACCGCGCCGTTTCCGAAATCCTCCGTGTCCACCGGAATTTCTGCGATCTCCACATTATCTGCATTCGCCAAAATTCCGTCCGGGTCCTCATATCCGGCATCTACGGAATACTCGCTGCTCTCGGTGTATCCGTCGTCATATGTATCATCTTCAAAATCATCCGCACAGCCCGCGCAAAAAATCATCGCGCCGAGCAGCATTGCCCATAGGGAAACAAAATATTTTTTCACAAGCATTCACTCCCGGTTATCTCTGAATTTCTATTCCGCATAGAAACTGATCTCTTCACCCTCGATAAAGAATGTCACCACATCCGTCAGGTAATAATCGCCGTAAATATCATCGATGCAGAAGCTGTAATAGTACTCCCCGTCCTCCATGACATCGTAGTAAATTTCGGGATCACCGTCCACAGTGTACTCCTGACCTGAATAATAAAATTCGTCGTCCCCCTCAATGGAGTAAGCGTAGTAAAGAGGTACAATGACATCCCCTTCCTTCAGCTTCACGATCTCACGGGCTGCCGCACCGTTCTCATCGATTCCGTCCCAGGCACCCTCTATGATAATCTGTCCCTGAGTATAATCCAGCTTCAGTCTGAGGTTTGTCTCCTCCCCGTTCAAAAGGATCGGTGAGGTATAGATCGTGTAATCGTCAGCATCCTCCACAATGTAGGTTGCAAGATTCTGTCCGTCGGGAAGGGAGATCCAGTAACCGTCAAAGTTATCGTAAAAGACTCCCGTCTCCCAATCGGCATTGATATCGTAGGTTTCACCCAGCTCGATAATGTCCTCCCCGTCGGGTGACAGCTCATAAATCATCGCATACACATCTGCCGCGTTATAATATCCGTCCTCGTCCAGTTCAAACCAGAAGGTACCGTTCTCGTCCAACTGCGGTTCCTCTGCAAACGTAATGTATGAGCTTTCTCCCGTCTGCTCATACTCATCCAGATAATCCCAGTAATCATCACTGTCATCGGTCAGACCCCAGAACCACTCTCCTTCATCATCAAACCACTGATCGTCGTCGTAGTTATCGTAGCTTGTACTGTCCACGCTGCCCTGATTCTGTCTGTCCACGAAAGAAAGGTAATACGGGCTGACACAGACAGCTCCCCAGATGGAAAGCTCCGATGATCCCTGCACACTGAGGGGATAGTACATAGCAAGACCGGAGGCTCCCTTGTGTGCGGAACCGCTCACCGAATAAACCACAACCTCATTCAGCACCTGCAGCACGTCCTCCGCGCCGTCCGCATAATCTGCACAGGCATCAATGATACCGCCCAGATCGACCATGTTGGTATAGCCCTCCGACTTATTGTTGCCTCCGAAGTTGTCCGCCTTCTCAATTGCACGGATCATCTCCGCGCGGGCAGCCGTCTCCTTGCCTGCGGCATACATATTGCCGGCAAACCGGTTAAAGCTGACAAGAAGATCGTCCAGCTTTCCGAGATCAATCACGGAAAGGGTCGTCAGATCGTCGTCATTCTGCGCCTTGCATGCTGCCAGAAAGCTGTCGCAGACCACTTTTCCGAGCTGCGCACCGTCTGCATCCGGGTTGGAAGCAAGGAAATCTCCGATTGCGGTGTAGTCCCATCCGCTTCCCGGCTCCGTTTCCTCCGAACCGTACATGTAATCGGCATACGTTGCGAGAACGTTTGCTGTCTCCACGGTTCCCATAAGGCAGGCGTCAAAGCCGATGAAATCAAACCGGCGTCCCATCTTTTCATAGTATGTATACAATGCATCATCCAGCTCCACCAGACTTAAGGAATCATAATCCTGTCTCTCGTCGAAGCAGATTCCGGTAACGCTGCCGCCGCCGTGATTCCACATCACCAGACCCATATGCTCGGAAGCATAGTTCTCCACACCCCATGTCAGGAAATCGGAAAGCGTTGCGGGAAGTCCCATGTTGGCAAGGGATCCCTCATCCACCTTCGTTACGGTACCGTTCTGTACCACAAATCTCTCCTGATTGTCACTGCTTACATATTCGTTGTTCCACTGATAAGTACCGCCCGTCTCCACGACAAAACGCACGTTGTCGCTTCCCTCTGCGGCACACATTTCCTCCAGATCGCCGGTTCCCATGCCGTTATTGGACTCCAGATCGGTTCCGCACAGGTATACAAAAATTGTCCAGACCCCTTCCTCGCCCATTTCACCGGAAACCTCAGGCACCATACGGTCTACAAGCAGCTCACCCGTGTTGTTGTCCACGCTTATGCTCAATCCGCGCACGGAGGATGTATTCGTATTCTGGGGAACATTGCTGTCGCTGCTTCCGCCCTGATCCGACCATCCCTGCTGCGCATCGGAATCATCCTCATCCCAATCATCGCCGCATCCCGCGCAGGCAAAAATCATGGTAAACGCCATCAATAATGCACAAATCTTCTTATGACTACTCCGCAATCCACTCACCGCTTTCTTTATCAAGCCAGTATATCTCATCGCCATCTTCCTCCATTGCTCCAAAGGTATCATCCTCTTCCACATAAATGTATACAAGCTGGGTCTCTTCATCCCAGATCAGCCAGTAACCGTCTTCGTCGTACTCCCAATCCGCCTGAGTCCAGTTCTCATCCAGCAGGTTCCACCATCCGTCGGATCCGCTGCCTGTGCTGTCATCCACATACCCGTCGTTTCCGCCGTCGGTATATCCACCATCATCTGTGGAGGATCCGCCCGCATCCACATAGGAGGTATCCGGCATGGTTCCGCTCACTGCGTCAAAATTCGTGCCGTACACATTTCCGCCGAATGCATTCTGGAAGTTGTATTTGGTACCGTTTGCAGCCGGAAGATACACTGAAATCTGCACATCGTTTCCTCTGCTGTGATTCTTTTCAATCTGGCTGTCTGTAATGTTGAAATAGTCATAATAATATGTATTTGCCGGATTTCCCACGGGGTCGTCCCATGTCACGTCCATCATATAATACTCGCCGTCAAGCTCCAACATATTCCATGCATGGTTCCCACCGGCGCTGCCGACAACGACCGTACAGGGGATTCCCATCTTGTGCATCATGTAAGCAAAGCACTTTGCATATCCGGTGCAGACCGTCTGCTTCCACACAAAACCGCTGTATGCGCTCTGATCCATGTCGTTCTTTATATAATCAATCCTGTTGGTCAGATAATCATGGGCATATTTTACCTTGTCGATATTGCTTCCGAGGCTCCACATATCTGCCAATGCATCATTCACCACCTGCTCCACCTCGGACTTCATGCCGGAGACATCATCGGTATAGTAGGTAGGATAAATTTTGGTCACATATCCGCTGTTGTTATAGTTGTCTCTATAACTCTGTCCTACCCAGAACAGCTCAGGATGATCGTACAGAACGGAGAAGTACACCTCTCCCAAGTCGCTGTCCAGCACGGGGACGGACATCTCGATGCATGCCGTGCCTGCCGTCAACCCCTGGCAGATCTGGTCGTAAGCACGCTGATGCTGCTCAGACAAAAGACTGCGGTACATATAGAAATTTTCCGGTACAGGTGTACCGTCCAGCTTCGTAATCAGCACCTGGCTTATCTTTGTCGTGCTTCGTCTGATCGCTCTGGTCGGATTCTCGTCCAGTTCAGACGTCACCGTACCCATTTCAAATCCTTCACCGCGGGTCAGATCGCCATTGTCCACGCCTGCCTCGCCATCTGATATCAAACCAACCGCACCGTCCGCTCCCGTCGTATCCTGTGATTCCGTAACGGTTCCAGATGTGCTCTCATCATCCCATTCGTCCGAACAGCCGCTGAGCATACTCGCCGACAAAATTCCCGTCAGCATAATTGCGGCGCAAAACCGGGTCGTTTTCAAAATCCCCTTTTTCACCATTTACTTTTTCCTCCTTAAATCTACATTTTATGAGATTATACAATAATTGCGCGGGTTATGCAAATATTTACCAAAAAATACCCCAAATACCGTATTTACGGTACCTGGGGCATTCCTATAACTGCTGGCAGCCGGACTTGAACCGGCACGGTGTTGCCACCGAGGGATTTTAAGTCCCTTGCGTCTGCCTATTCCGCCATGCCAGCGGGGCTCGCGTTACAAAACGCAAATGGATGGAGGTGGATTCGAACCACCGAAGCAATTTGCAGCAGATTTACAGTCTGTCCCCTTTGGCCACTCGGGAATCCATCCATACAGGTCACCCTGACAATCAGAAATTGTAGCATATGTCTATACAAAATGCAAGAATTTATTCCTCCGTATGACGAAGGATCATAGCGCTGAACCGGGGCAGTTTTATCGTGATATTTCCGGAAATCACTGGCAGCTCGGTGTGTTCCGTGCTGTAGCCGGCGTCCATGGTCGCAAAAATCTGCGTGAGCATGCTCTCCTTGGGAACGCCCGCCTGCCATACGCTGACCTTCTTTTCGATTTCGTGGTCATTGTTGTTGACCAGCACAATAATCTGCGAGGTCCGGTTGAATCTGCCGTAGGCAAGATAATTGTAATCCCTGTCCAGACTCTTGATAGAGCCGGTGCGCAGCTCCCTGCACTCCTTGTGGATCTTGATAATTGCCTTGTGGAACTCGATCAGATCCCGATCCTCATGCCCCCATGGATAGGAGCGCCTGTTGTCCGGGTCCGTGAATCCGCACACACCCGCCTCGTCGCCGTAGTACACGGCGGGAGCGCCCGGCCATGTCATCTGGATCACAACGCCCTCCCTGAAAACAGCGGGGTTGTTATCATGGTTTGCCGCATCGGGGCCGAGCGTACCTGTACGCCCCACCTTGTGGCTGGTTCGCGTCATAAAACGGGAATGATCGTGGTTGGAAAGCTGATTCATGGCAACCTGCCAGCTCGGCATGGAAAAGCTGGAGCTGTGGTGCCGCATAGCGCCCCAGAAGCTGTCCGCATTCCCCAGAAGATCCTGCCTGTAATCATCGCTGTGCTTCTCCATTCCTGTCAGAAACCAAGTCACGGGCTCCATGAATGCGTCGTAGTTCATCACAGAATCCCACTCGTCGCCCTGCAGCCATTCTCTGGTGTCGCCGTAATGCTCCGCCAGAATCACGGCATCCGGGTTCGCCTCCTTGACCGCCTTGCGGAACTCCTTCCAGAAGTAGTGGTTGTACTCCGGCGAAAACCCAAGATCCGCCGCCACATCCAGACGCCAGCCGTCCACATTGTACGGGGCGGAAACCCACTTGCGGGCAATGTGCATCACATAGTCAAACAGCTCCTTGGAGCCCTCGTAATTCAGCTTGGGGAGCGTATCATGCCCCCACCAGCCATCGTAAGTCGGATTGTAGGGCCAGCGGTTCGGATCATGGAACAGGAAATAGTTGCGGTAGGGGCTGTTCTGGGATACATAGGCACCCTTTTCGTACCCTTCCGCATTTTCATAGATCCGCTCTCTGTCCATCCACTTGTTGAAGGAGCCACAGTGATTGAACACACCGTCCAGGATTACCCTGATGCCCCTCCTGTGCGCCTCCGCTACCACTTTTGCAAACAGCTCGTTGGATGCCTCCAGATTTGCCTTTGAGGTCACTCTCTTGATATAGCGGGTCGCAAACCGGTTCTCTGCCTGTCCGTTCTGCAAAAGTTCTCCCTCATCCTCCACAAGCTTCCCGATATGGGGATCGATATAATCATAGTCCTGTATGTCGTATTTATGATTGGAGGGTGAGACAAAGAGCGGATTGAAATAGATCACCTCTATTCCCAACTCCTGCAAGTAATCCATTTTATCCAGTACACCCTGCAAATCTCCGCCGTAGAATTCACGGACGCCCATCTGTGCCGGGTACTTGTTCCAGTCCTCCACATGGGTCACGTTCTCACCGATATAACGGTACTCGTTGGTAAGAATATCGTTGGAGGGATCGCCGTTGCAGAAACGGTCAATGTAAATCTGATACATGACCGCCCCCTTCGCCCATGCCGGCGTCTTGAATCCGGGGATCACTACAAAATCATAATATTCATTCACTTCGCGGTTCAGACCACGCACATCATAATAGCCGGTCACTTTACCCACATTGATCTCAAAGTAATAGGATATCTTTTCGTTCTCCAACTGATAATCGATGGCATAATAGTCAAAGACCTCGTCAGAACTCTCCTTCATCATCATCTGCCGTTCCCCTCGGCATACCAGAAAAACGTAATCGATATTGTTCTTTGCGGTGCGGAAACGGATCCGGATCTGCTGGTAGGGATTCGGTTCGGAGGGTGTCACATACTCCTCCGTGGTATCGCTGAACAACGCTCTCTTGTTTAATACCGGACGCATCGACGATATATACAACTGATTTTGTTCTGTTTTTCGCATAAGATTCATATCCATAAACAGCCGCCTCGATTACCTCATTTTTTTCCTATCTATTTTATAATATTCACCACCCATGCGCAAGGCTATTTGTCCCATATTTGTCCCAAGTTTGCACAAAGTGAGGCGGCAGGCTGATCATCCGTGTCAAGCCTCCTGCCCCGGGCGCAGATCATATCTTGTGCCATGGGAAAGTAAAACCCCGTCCGTCAGTTCAATGCGTAAAATAATGGTGTTACGGTCTTTAAAATCATTATGACCGTTATCAATCCACTCTGAAAATGCAATCCTCAGCTTCTCCGCAATGGCACGGTTTTCTTCCTTTCCAAACCAACCCAGACTTACCGCATTCCCATGTGCCGTGAACCACTCGCCTGCAATAGCAACGGCTGGGTTGCATTCTATCTGTCTCATTTTGTTTGAAAGCGCGTGGGTAATGACATAAAACGCGCTGCTTTCATAATGGGCATTCACATAGCGCACATACGGCATTTTTTCATCCACAGTCGCCAATGCAACAACCGCATCCCCTCCGAAACGCTCCATCATAACCTGTTCTGCTTTTTGATCCATTTCCTTTTCCTCTTGTTTGGTTTTTTATCGAACGGGTACAGCGGAAGGAAAACCTCCATCTGTACCCGGGATTTGCTCATTTTCGCCTGTCGGTCGGGTACAGGAGAACGAAAACCTCCATCTGTACCCGAGATCTGCTCATTTTTGCTCGTCGGTCGGGTACAGGAGAACGAAAACTGCCATCTGTACCCGGGATTTGCTCATTTTCGTTCGTCGGTCGGGTACAGCAGCACAAAAACCGTTTCCTGTACCCGTGGTGCATCGAATTTCCCGCAGCTTATATATAGATTTGATAATATATATCGTTTGCTATATATTAGCTATTATAGGCAGCGGCTCTGTGCTTGTCAATGGGCGGGCGGGGGCGCACCTTTTCCCACAAAGTAAAGAGGACAGCTTTCGACGGCTGTCCTCTTTAGAGAAGGTATTTCTTTCTTATGGGGTATAGCAAAAACTATATAATGTATTGGGGGGGTTACGAGTATTATAATAGCATAGCCCCTATTTTCGGTCTAGTCTCAAATTTAACAAAATTTACAAAATCAAATTCTGATTTTTGTCTATATTTAACAAAATACCCTTGTGCAAAGTTGCCAAGAAAGGTGCAGCATCTTTATCAAAAGAGTGCTTCAAACTCTTCTCTGGTGATTTTCTCTTTCTCCAGAAGCAGCGCCGCCGCCTTGTGCAGCACATCCTCATGCTCCAGAATGATGGCCTTTGCCTTGGCGTAGCAATCGTCGATAATTGCCTTTACTTCCTTGTCAATCTCTCCGGCAACCGTCTCGCTGTGGGAGCGGGTGTGGGCAAGATCGCGTCCGATAAACACCTCGTCGTCGTTCTCATCGTAATTGATCACGCCGATATTCTGGGACATACCAAACCGGGTCACCATCTTTCTCGCAACCTTGGTTGCCTTCTGGATGTCATTGGAGGCACCGGTGGTAATATCGTCGAAGATAATCTCCTCCGCGATGCGTCCGCCCAGTGAAACCATGATATCCTGCATCATCTTTCCCTTAGTCAGGAACATTTCATCCTTCTCGGGCAGGGGCATTGTATAACCCGCCGCACCAACGCCGGTCGGAATAATGGAAACGGTGTAGACAGGCCCCACATCCGGGAGCACATGGAAGAGGATCGCATGACCCGCCTCATGGCTGTCTCTTATACACATCTGACGCTGCCGACGAAGAGGATAG
>ERZ1026854.921-NODE-921-length-19774-cov-7.426999_pt1 | contig 19774 bp, 22 predicted proteins | sample MGYA00380157_ERZ1026854 | MGnify/ENA primary metagenome ERZ1026854 (study PRJEB33269, sample SAMEA4719793) | human gut metagenome | biome: human-associated habitat; feature: organic feature; material: feces | place: Cameroon | collected 2013-10 ... | reverse complement strand
TGTTGTTGAATAAATAACAGGAACGCTCTGTAATTTTGGCACCCGCCCAGGCTGCGATCAAGAACCCACGCAAGTGATTGCGTGAGGGCTTGAGAGTGTGCGAATAAAAAGCCCCGATAAAGCATAACGAACCGCCCCGGTTTCCGTAACAGGAAGCCGGGGCGGTTTTGCATCTTGTTTTGTGAGCTGAAAGAGGGTACAATGATAGCAGAAGTACGCACATCAATGAGGTGATACTATGCTGAACATTTTCTACGGTGATATGAAGGAAGCGGTGTACAATACGGCTTCTTATTTCAAATACGATTACGAGGAAGACTGGATCGTTGACCCGATGGTCAAGGAAATGATTCGGGATGTGGATAAGTCTACCGTTATCGACAGCGGTATCATTGACAGCCCGGTTTTGGGAAAAATTCCGCCGATTGGTTTGTCTGGTGGCGTAAAGACACTGATTTTGGTAAAGTTTGAGCCAGAGAAAGTGTTCAATGCATCGACTTGTGGTGACAACTGTGCAAAGTGGCTGCTCAAAATTGCAGAGCAGGAGGATCGCACGGTGAATCTGCGTCACCTGATGGATTTTGGCAAAAAACCATTTATAGTAAAAGTGCTGAATACGAATCAAATCGTTCACAGTGTGGAAGAGCTAATTTTGGCTGCAGGTGAATTTGTGTAAAGGGGCTGACAGAAATGAAAGGCATTCATAGAGTAGTTGTCGGCACAAAGTACCTGAAATATGAATTTGAACTGCGGCGAAATCTTAACCATTATTCGCGGGGATAGTGCAACGGGTAAAACGACCCTCGTGGATATGATTCGTACGCATATGAACGATGGAGAAAGCGGGCCGGTTACTCTGAATTGTGATAAAAGCTGCTACGTGGTAGAAGGAAATCTTTGGAAGGGACAGCTCGACAACATTCAGGACAGCATTGTTTTTATCGATGAAGGCAACGAGTTTGTCAAAACCAAAGATTTTGCACGTGCGATTCAGCAGACCGACAACTATTACGTCATCGTGACCAGAGAGGGTTTGCCGGCCTTGCCATACAGCGTGGAAGAAGTGTATGGAATCCGAACCTCTGGTAAGTATGGCTCGCTGAAACAGAGTTATCATTCGTTCTACCGAATTTACCCGGACAGTACGACTGAAAATATTAAACCGGAGAAGATCTTGACAGAGGACGGCGCTTCTGACGGAGAAAACAGCTGGAACATATCTGAATTATACCAAGAAAACGCTGAATGAGGCCTATCTGAAGGATGGCGTGAAGAACGCAATTCTGGACCAGATGCAGAAAATTGAATTGAAATAAAATCAAAAGAAAGAAGAATTGTAATGAGGACACAGTATACATTAAAGGTTTATCCGGCAGGACTTGGGCGCAGCGTATACAGAACGATAACCATTTGTGGTACGGACACACTGGATCAGCTCTGCATGGCGATTTTGGGTGCATTTGATTTTACGGCAGAGCATTTGTATGAATTTTGCATGGACAACAAGATGTACAGCGAAGACTGCTACCGATTCAATCCGATGGAAGTTGACCTGTTTGGCGAAGATGATACAGAGGGAACCGATATTGCATTGAATGAACTGGGGCTGGTCGAAGGACAGAAATTCTCGCTCCACTATGACTTCGGCGATGATTGGATGTTTGCCATCCGTGTGATGAAAATAGAAGAAATAAAAAGACATCACAAGCCGAAGCTGCTCAGTGCAAAAGGAAGCGTTGAGCAGTATCCGGAGGGAGAATGGGAAGAATGATTCCCAACGCCCTGTCATTTTGGCACCCGCCCAGGCTGCGATCAAGACCCCCCGCAAGTGATTGCGTGAGAGTTTGAGAGTGTGCGAATAAAAAGCCCCAATAAAGCATAACGAACCGCCCCGGTTTCCGTAACAGGAAGCCGGAGCGGTTTTTGTGCACAAAAAAATGGAGAAAAATTTATTCTTTTTTACGAAGATAGGAAGATCTGTTGACAATTTATAAAAGATGTGTTAGCTTGATATCAGAAATGCTAATAATTCAATAGATAAAAAAGGTGATAATAGAAAGGATCATATGAAGAATTAGCACTTCTTTCTTCGCAAAGCGAAGGTGTTCCCAATTCAATAGACAAATAGGGATTGAGTGAGCTCATTTTCCCCGCATTTGCGGGGGCGGGAGAGGTCGATACGGCCTCTCCCTTTCCAGAAAACAGGCGAAAAATTCGCAGAAAATATAGATAAGTACGTTTTATTGTACAGAACATCTGCTATTCTCAAGCTGCGGAAAAAGGCTCCACGAAAGAAAGGGGGAAGAGACCATGGACTTTCCGCTGAAAAACACAAAGCTTCTTGCCGGTAAAACGGACCCGAACGACACCAGCCAATGGCTGCCGCTGTGGATGCATCTGCGGGATACGGCCGGGATCATGGAGCTTTTGGTGCGGCAATGGCTGCCGGAAAGCGTAAAGAAAGCTACCGGGCTAGACGAGGAAAAATTGGTCTGCCTTGCTCGCTTTCTGGGGTGGACGCACGATTTGGGTAAAGCCGTTGTGAATTTTCAGTGCATGATCCTGCAGCTTTTGCCGGAAGCAAAACAGCGGCTGGAGCGGCTGACACCGCTGTACTGCCCGGAACTGAACCGACACGAAACGCCCCATGCCAGAGCCGGCGAAGCGCTCCTGCGTGAGCTGGGCTATCCGGGCGGCATTGCTTCGATCGTGGGCGCACACCACGGCAGACCACAGGCAAACGCTGAGGTGGAGAAGCAGTTTGACGGCTGGCAAGTCAACTACTACCCCGCAGAGCAGGAGCGGGTATGGCGGGGCTTCTGGGAAGAACTGCTCAGGGCGGCCCTGCAGGACTGTGGCTATTCTGGTCCGGAGGATCTGCCGGAATTGAACCAGCCCGAAGAGATCCTTTTAACGGGATTGCTGATCATGGCAGACTGGATCGCAAGCAACACGGAATATTTTCCGCTGATCCCAGTGGAAGAACTGGGCAGCAAAGCAGCTTACCCGGAGCGTGTGCTCTGCGCATGGAAACGATGGAACAAGACGGAAACGGCATTGCCGTGGACGGCACAGACATCCATTGCAGACCCGGAGGAGTTTGCAGAGCGTTTTGGGTTTAAGCCCAATGCAGTGCAGAAAGCAGCCATGGAAGCGGCCATCACCATGGAAGCACCGGGCATTCTGATCCTGGAAGCGCAGATGGGCGTGGGCAAGACCGAGGCGGCGCTGGCAGCGGCAGAAATTATGGCGGCACGGTTTGGTGCAGGCGGCATCTTTTTTGGCCTGCCCACGCAGGCAACGGCAAACGGGCTTTTTCCGCGGCTGCTGCAATGGGCGGAAAAACAGCCGGACGATCTGCCAAAGTCCATCCAGCTTGCACACGGCATGGCGGAATTGAACGAGGCGTACATCCGCCTGCAGCAACAGCCGGTGCGGGTGCAGGACGACTGGGACGACCCGGAAGCAGAAGAGCAGCGGGTGCTGGTGAACCAGTGGTTCCGGGGCAGCAAGCAGGCACTGCTGGCGGATTTTGTGATCGGCACGGTGGATCAGCTGCTGATGGCAGTCCTCTGCCAGAAGCACGTGATGCTGCGGCATCTGGGGCTTGCGGGCAAGGTGGTGATCGTGGACGAATGCCACGCCTACGATGCGTACATGAACCGCTATCTGGATCGTGCGCTGGAATGGCTGGGCTGGTACAAGGTGCCGGTGATCCTGCTGTCGGCCACACTGCCGGCACAGCGGCGGGCAGAGCTGATCGAAGCCTACCAGCAAAAGCGCCGCCCCGGTCCGAATGCACCTTGGAAAACCAGCTGCGGCTATCCGCTGCTGACATGGACGGACGGCTCGGAAGTGCGGCAGACCGCTGTTCCGCTGGACACACCCGGCCGGAAGGTGCAGACGGTTACACTGACCGGAGACATACTGCCGGACTTTCTGTGCGAAAAGATGCAGGCGGGTGGCTGTGCGGGCGTGATCGTGAACACAGTGCGCAAGGCGCAGGAGGTGGCGCAGCAGCTGCGTCAGGCGCTGCCCGAAAAGGAAGTGCAGGTGTTCCATGCACAGTTCCTGATGCCGGATCGTGCCGCGCGGGAACAGGAACTGCTGCGCCGTGTGGGCAAGCACTCCACGCCCGCAGAGCGCGATGGGCTGATCGTGGTGGGCACGCAGGTGTTAGAGCAGTCACTTGATCTTGATTTCGATGTGATGGTTACGGAGCTTTGCCCGATGGACCTGCTCTTACAGCGCATTGGCCGCCTGCACCGCCATCCAAATCGGTCTCGTCCGCAGCCGCTGCAAACAGCGGTCTGCGGGGTGCTGGATACGGGCACAGAGGAATTTGACAAGGGCAGCGCGGCGGTCTACGGCGACTGGCTGCTCTGGCGCACCCGAACCTGCCTGCCGGAGCATATCCGGCTGCCAGAAGAGATCTCGCCTCTGGTGCAAAAGGTCTACGGCTGGGCGCAGGCGGATGTACTGCCCGGGACGGAACAGAGCGAGAGCATGTGCAAGGCCTATGAGTTTACGCAGGCCCAGCGCAAAGAGCGGGCACAGGCGTATCTTGTACCGCAGCCCAAAGTGCACAAGCGGTTCAAACAACGCAATACATTGGATGACTGGATGCAGAATGTGGGTGCACATTCTGATACCGCTGCCCGGGCGGCTGTGCGGGACGGCGACCCGTCCATTGAGGTGCTGGTGATGCAGCGGCGGGCAGATGGAAGCATCCACTTTTTGCCGTGGCAGGAGGAAGGCCGGGCCATTGCAGCCGATTGCCCGCCGCAGCCGGAAGAAGCTTTGCAGATCGCCCGGCAGAAACTGCGGCTCCCGGCGGTGTTTGGCAAGGCGTGGAACGTGCAGAACGTCATTGATGAACTGGAAGCGGACAACCGCCGCCTGCTGGCACCCTGGCAGCTTTCACCGCTGCTGCACGGGGAACTGGTGCTGCTGCTGGACGACGAACTGATCGCGAAGCTGGCGGATCAACTGCTTTATTACGACCGTGAAAACGGCCTGACCTACCGAAAGGAGGAAACCCATGCAGGAGATGGAATTTAACCTGCTGCAAGAGCCGTGGGTGCGCGTCCGCCTGCCGGACAACACCGTGCAGGAGGTCTCACTGACCGATGCCCTGCTCCATGCGCAGGATCATGTGGATCTGGCAGGCGAGATGCCCACGCAGGACGCCGCCATGCTGCGGCTGCTGCTGGCGGTGCTGTTTACCGTGTTTTCCCGCGTGAATGTGGAAGGTGAGCCAGAACCATTTGAAGAAGAGGATGATGCTCTGGTTCGCTGGGGAGACCTGTGGCAGCTGGGGCATTTCCCGGAGCAGCCGCTGCGGGACTATCTGGAACAGTGGAAAGACCGCTTCTGGCTGTTCCACCCGGAGCGCCCATTCTGGCAGGTGCCGGGAGCGGCGATTGGCACCGCGTACAACGCAGCAAAACTCAATGGCGAAATGTCGGAAAGCAGCAATAAACTGCGGCTGTTCCCACTTTACGCCGGGGCAGGCAAAAGCCAGTTGACCTATGCGCAGGCGGCCCGGTGGCTGCTGTATGTGAACGGCTACGATGACACTTCGGCAAAACCCAAAGGCAAGGGGCTTCCCTCCGTGGGCGCGGGCTGGCTGGGCAAGATCGGCTTTATTCAGGCCGTGGGCGAAAACCTGTTCGAGACATTGATGCTGAACCTCACGCTGCTGCAGGATGGCCAGAGAATGTGGGGTGAAAATCTTCCCTGTTGGGAGCTGGATGTTCCCCGCAGCACGGAGCGGACGCAGATCCTCTGCCCGGACAACCCGGCGCAGCTGCTCACGCTGCAATCCCGGCGGCTGCTGCTCCACCGGGAAAATGGCATGGTAGACCGCTTCTATCTGCTGGGCGGGGACTTTTTCCCGCGGGAAACTGCAGCTGCAGAGCAAATGACCATCTGGCGCAATGCCGCAAAGAAAAACGAGGCGGCCGTCTATGTGCCCTGCCGCCACGACCCGGCCAAACAGTTCTGGCGGGAATTCCCATCGGTGTTCTGCAAAGAAGAAACTGTCCGCCAGCCGGGTGTTGTACATTGGATCGAAACGCTGCAGCGCAGGGACTTGAACATTTTGGACCCACAGCGCAGGATCCACTTCCGCATTTCCGGGATGCAGTACGGCGACAAGGATTTCTTTGTGAATGACTCTTTCCGCGATGAACTTGCCTTTCAGGCAGGGCTGCTGGACGAACTGGGCCGCGCATGGCAGGTGCGCATCACAAACGAGATCGAGCGCTGCGAAAAGGCAGCACAGTATGTGGGATATCTGGCAAAGGACATTGCCATTGCAGCGGGTGACAAAAACGAAAATGCCGGCGGCCCTGCCCGCGAACAGTTTTACTTTCTGATCGATCAGCCTTTCCGGCAGTGGCTGCAGGGGATCGATGCAGGCAAAAAGAACTATGATGAAATGGAGCTGCGCTGGCAGGCCAAGGCCCGCAGCATTGCGGAAAAACTGGGAAAGCAGCTGGTTCTGGAAGCCGGGAGCGCGGCTCTGGCGGGGCACCGGGTCAAACTGGATGCCGGCAAAAAGACCGAGCGCACCGAACTGTACACCGCGCCCAAAGCCTACAACCGTTTTTTGGGCGGGCTGTACCGGCTTTACCCCAAAACAGATGATGAAGGAGGAACGGCATGAACAGGCAAAAAGACAGCATCACGCAGGCCATCAGGGGCTATGTGGACGGCAAGATTCAATGGCTTTGGGCCCTGCCGGAGAACCAGCGGCGTGCAGAGCTGGCAAAGCTGCGCCGGGGCATCGGACATGCACCCGGGGAGCTGCCAGACCTGTGGGGTGGCCTGCTGCAGGGGATGCCTGCGAGCTTTTACGGCACAAATGGCCCCTCCCATGAAGAGTGGGCAGTCTATCTGGCTCTTACACTGTATGCCATGCATCAGCAGAGCAACGATACTGTGTGCGTGAGCCAGCCCGGCTGCCCGCTGGGCCGGGCCGTGCGCAGGCTGGCAGAGCAGACCGTGGCCAATGGGCAGGACTGGACCGAGAGCAGCATCCTGCGGCGGTTCAATGCGCTGGCCACCGCCGAAGAAATTGCCGAGATCAGCCATCATCTGCGGGGCATGATCCAGCTGCTGCGCGCTGCAAAAGACGGCAGCATCCCGCTGGATTACCCCCGGCTGGCAGTGGACCTGTATGAGCTGCAGTGCGATGCCCCGCACTACTCCGATAAACCGGCTAATGTCCGGCTGCGGTGGGGGCAGGATCTGTACCGCAGCGAACAGCCCGAACCGTCTGAAACGCAGGAAAAGGAGAATTGAGTTATGAAAAAGCGTCTGTATGTTGATTTTCATGTGCTGCAAACCGTGCCGCCCAGCTGCATCAACCGGGACGATACGGGTAGCCCCAAAACAGCCGTGTACGGCGGCGTGACCCGTGCCCGGGTCTCCTCTCAGGCGTGGAAGCACGCCATGCGGCAGGCTTTTGTAGAGGAAAGCCTGCTGGACGATGCCGATGTGGGCAGCCGCACCAAAAAGGTGGCAGAGCTGGTGGAAAAGGAGATCGTGGCCCTTGCCCCGGACGCGGATGCCGCAAAGCTTGCAAAAAAGGCGCTGGACAACGCGGGCATCAAAAATGACGAAAAAGGCACGAAGGCCCTCTTCTTTATGAGTCAGGCACAGGCAAAGGCGCTGGCTGAGGCGGCGGTGGCTGGCAGCACCGATAAAAAAGAGTATAAAGATGCGCTGAAAAAGGCACCTTCGGCCGACATGGCCCTGTTTGGCCGCATGGTGGCGGATGACCCTTCCCTGAATTACGATGCCGCCGCACAGGTGGCCCACAGCATCTCCACCCACGCGGTGCAGAACGAATACGATTACTTTACCGCAGTGGACGATTGTGCCGCCGAGGACAACGCCGGTGCCGGGCATCTGGGCACCGTGGAGTACAACTCTGCCACCCTGTACCGCTATGCGGCGGTCAATGTGCTGGAACTGGTGCAGCATCTGGGCGAGGAAAAGGCGGCTGCCGTCGTGCGCAGCTTTGGTGAAGCGTTCATCCGCTCCATGCCCACCGGCAAGCAGAATACCTTTGCCAACCGCACCCTGCCGGATGCCGTGTATGTGGCCATCCGGGAGGATCAGCCAGTGAACCTGTGCGGCGCCTTTGAGCGGGCCGTTGGCCGCAGCGCCGAGGGCTATGCGGAACCTTCCAAGAGGGCATTGCAGGCCTACGCCCAGAAACTGTATGCCACGTACGGCACCCCGACACAGAGCTTTGTGGTGGGCACCGGGCTGGAACAGCTGGGTGAGGCACAGCCGCTGCAAACGATGCTGGAAGTGCTAGAAGCCGCTGTGAAGGGGAACCTGACCGGAAACGAGGTGGAATAATGGCAACGCTGTTGCTTCGGCTGGCAGCTCCCTTGCAGGCATGGGGCGCAGACTCCAAGTTTGAGACCCGCAAAACGGGCCGGGAACCCACTAAAAGCGGTGTGATCGGCCTGCTGGCGGCAGCGCTTGGCCTGCGGAGGGACGAAACGGAACCGCTGGCGCGGCTGGCACAGCTGCAATTCGGCGTGCGGGTGGAACGGGAAGGCCGCCTGCTGGTGGATTTCCACATGGCCCGCAATGAGGAAAAGGACCGCTCTTATGTGACCTACCGCCATTATCTGGAAGACGCCGTGTTTCTGGTAGGGCTTTCCAGTGAGGATGAAACGCTTTTGCAGGAACTGGAACAGGCGCTGTGCCATCCGGCGTTCCCGCTGTATCTGGGCCGCCGCTCCTGCCCGCCCACTTTGCCGCTCTGCCTTGGCCTGCGGCAGGAGGACCTGCTGGATGCCTTGCAGGCAGAGCCTGCACTCTGTGCCGGAACGGGCGGGCCCACCCGCATCGTGGTGGATGCAGCACCGCAGGAACTGGGTGCAGCAGCCCTGCGGGATGTGCCGCTCTCGTATGACCCGCGGCACCGGCAGTATGGCTACCGCTCCGCGCGGGAGATCCCGTGCCGACAGCGGACGGAAGCCGCAGGGAGGACCGAACATGACCCATTCTGTGAATTGTGAGGTGGAGCAGCGATGTATTTATCCCGTGTAGAACTTGACCCCACACGCCGCAGCACCATGACGGCGCTGGCGGCACCGCAGAAGATCCATGGAGCTGTGGAAAGTGCTTTTCCCGGTGCACGCCGCCGCAGGCTGTGGCGGCTGGACCGGCTGGGCGGAAAACTGTACCTGCTGGTGCTCAGTGAGGATGTGCCGGAACTTTCCGGCGCAGTGGAGCAGTTTGGCACCGGCGCGGCACCGGAGACCCGCTGCTACGACCCGCTGCTGGAACGCATCACGCCGGGCAGCTGCTGGCAGTTCCGGCTGACGGCGAACCCCACCAAAAGCTGCAAAGACCCGGCCGACCCGCAGGCCCGCGGTGCCGTGCTGGCGCACTGCACCACGCAGCATCAAAAGCAGTGGCTGCTGGACCGTGCCGCAAAGCATGGCTTTGCCCTGACCGAGGATTCCTTTATCGTGACGCAGGTACAGTGGCAGCACTTTGCAAAGCGCGGCACCCGCCCGGTGTCGCTGCTGAGCGTAACGTATGAGGGTGTTTTGCAGGTGACGGATGCCGAAGCGTTCCGGGCCGTGCTGTGTCAGGGCATGGGCCGGGGCAAAGCCTACGGGCAGGGTCTTCTGACTGTGATGCACGGAGGGCGGAACCATGGCTGAGATGCCGGGCATGATCCGGCCGGACTTGCAGGCACTGCCGCAGGTGCGCGACCGGATGACGTTTCTTTATCTGGAGCACTGTACCCTTGGCCGACAGGATGGTGCCATTACGGTAACGGACGAAAAAGGCATCGTACAGATCCCGGCGGCGGGCATTTCCGTGCTGCTGCTGGGGCCGGGCACCCGCGTCACCCATCGCGCTATGGAGCTGATGGGCGACACCGGTGTGGGTGCTGTCTGGGTGGGCGAGCACGGTGTGCGCTACTACGCCCACGGCCGCCCGCTGACCACCCATTCACGGATGCTGCTGCGGCAGGCAGAACTTGTGACCAACACCCGGAAACATCTGGAAGTGGTGCGCAAAATGTATCAGCTGCGCTTCCCGGAAGAGGATGTGTCCAAACTGACTATGCAGCAGCTGCGCGGCAGGGAAGGCAGCCGGGTGCGGCAGGTGTACCGCAAGGCATCCAAAGATACCGGCGTGCCGTGGAACGGGCGGTTATACCGCCCGGAAGATTTTGCCGCCGGAGATGCCGTCAATCAGGCACTTTCGGCCGGGCACGCCTGCCTGTACGGGCTGGCCCATGCGGTCATCGCGGCGCTGGGCTGTGCGCCGGGATTGGGCTTTGTGCATGTGGGGCACGAATGCTCGTTCGTGTACGATATCGCCGACCTCTACAAAGCGGAGGTGACCATCCCCATCGCGTTTGAGGTGGCCGCGCAGGCACCGGAAGATTTGCCTGCAGTGGTGCGTCGCCGTGTGCGGGATGCCATGGTAGAGCACCACATTCTGGAACGGATGGTGCACGATATCCGCTGGCTTTTCCTGACGGAAGAAGAGCAGGGCAAGGAAGAGGAAGCGGTCTACCTCTGGGATGATCAGCTGGGTACCGTGGCCAACGGCATCAACTACTTTGAACAGGAAGCGGGGGATGCGTCATCGTAGTGCTGACCATGACCAACTGTCCGCCCCGGCTGCGGGGCGACCTGTCCAAGTGGCTGTGCGAGATCAACACCGGCGTTTATGTGGGCAATGTGAGCAGCCGCGTGCGGGATGCGCTGTGGGACCGCGTGTGCCAGAACCTGAAAAACGGGCAGGCGACCCTGGTGTTCACAACGGCAGGGGAGCAGCGGATGGATTTCCGCACCCACAACACTTCATGGGAAGCTGTGGACTTTGACGGCATCAAGCTGATGCGCCGTCCGCTGCAGCAGGCTCAGCCGGAAAACACAGCTCTGAGACCGGGCTTCAGCAAGGCGGCACAGCAGCAGTATGCCCGCCGGGCTGCAGGCAAGCCCCACAGCCCGAAACCGGAAGGGTATACCGTGATCGATCTGGAAACGACCGGCCTGAAACCGGCTTCGGATGCGATCATCGAATTCGGTGCGCTGCGGGTGCGGGAAGGGAGCCCGGCGGAGGAACTGAGCCTGCTGGTCCGCTGTGAAACACCGCTTCCGGCCGTGATCACGGAACTGACCGCTATCCGGGATGCCGATCTGCAGCAGGGCAGGGATGAGCGGGCAGCACTGGAAGAATTTCTGGCCTTTCTCGGCAAGGACCCGCTGGTGGGGCATAACATCTCGTTCGATATGGAGTTTTTGCGGGCGGCCTGCAAGCGGCACGCACTGCCCATCCCCACCAACCGCTGCACCGACCTGATGCAGCTGGCCCGCCGCAAGCTTTACCGGGTGGCAAACTACAAACTTTTAACGCTGGCCCAGCACTTTGCATTGGCCGATAAAGTGGAACACCGTGCCCTGCCGGACTGCCGCCTGATCCAGCAGGTCTATTGCAAACTGAATGAACTGGATGCAAAATGACAGCGGAAGTGACGCAGCTATGGGGTCTTTTTAGTCTTTTCCCCGCACTCGCGGGGGTGATCCCAGGACAAAGCAATAAAGGACAGACAGCGGATGCTTTTCCCCGCACTCGCGGGGGTGATCCTAGGCAAATTCCGTATCTGTCAGCGGTGTATCACTTTTCCCCGCACTCGCGGGGGTGATCCTGTGGTCTGTGTGTCTGACCGCCGTATTCACCGCTTTTCCCCGCACTCGCGGGGGTGATCCCATTCTCCTTCAGCCACTTGATAATGAATTCAACTTTTCCCCGCACTCGCGGGGGTGATCCTTACAGTACGGCTGGTTCGAGCGGCGATTACAGCTTTTCCCCGCACTCGCGGGGGTGATCCCCCAACACATCATTGACGCAATACGCAAACTCTCTTTTCCCCGCACTCGCGGGGGTGATCCCACTGGTGCTTCCATGCTGCAAGCCCGTTTCATGCTTTTCCCCGCACTCGCGGGGGTGATCCCAAGACAGACGCACAGTATCAGCTACCCATCATCTTTTCCCCGCACTCGCGGGGGTGATCCTAAACGGCACATACAAAAGCATCTGGCAGTTCACTTTTCCCCGCACTCGCGGGGGTGATCCCGAACCGCCAGAGCTGAAAGAAGGGGGTGCAAACTTTTCCCCGCACTCGCGGGGGTGATCCTTCTACGCTCCTGCGATGTTAAATAGCTTTCAACTTTTCCCCGCACTCGCGGGGGTGATCCCTTCTGCGCGACATCTTGAAGGTGCTTGACCAGCTTTTCCCCGCACTCGCGGGGGTGATCCCCGTGCCAAGTCCCCCATCGTATAAATGCCGTGCTTTCCCCGCACCCGCGGGGGTGATCCTCGACATCCTGACTGCAAACGCTAAGGAGTTCACTTTTCCCCGCACCCGCGGGGGTGATCTTCTTTTTTACGGCTTGCTTGAAACAAAGTGCGTTTGATGCGTGCAAAGGAATATTGTCCGTGGGGATACGGGATGTAAAAATGCGTCACTACTATCAAATACTCTGCGGTTTTGGTGCCTGCCGGGCTGCCATCAAGAACCCCCCGCAAATAATTGCGTGAGGGTTTGAAAAAGCACAAATAAAGCATAACAAAAACACCCCTCGGTTTCCTGTTGCGGAAGCCGAGGGGTGCTTTGCGTTTTAAGGGCGGAACGAATGCGCCCTGTGATTTTATTCTGCCTTCAGGCGGACCGAGGTGCCGGACTTTTCGCGGATGATAGCCAGCACCGAAAGCACCACCAGTACAAAAACGAGTTCAGGTAGGTGATGCGTGTGCTGAGCGGCAGCTGGTCTCAAAATCTTCGGTGATGGTGTGGTACGGGAAGCCGCCGATCTCCTCAGCACGGCAAAGATCATCTGCGGGATGCCCTGATCCAGCGGCAGGGTGACTGGTTTTTCCGGCTGCGTTTCACGACGCAAACACCCATACCCTCTGAATCTGATATCCCAGCAGAAACAGCAGGCAGTCGCCCACCAGTTTTGCCACTTTTTCATTCCACAGTAAGTACTGCGCTGTCAGGTATACAAAGCCGGAGGACAGCAGCATGATGGCCGCACACAGCAGCAGATACCGCACAAAGCTCGTCCGGCTCTGCTTCTGCCGCCGGAACACCAGCTTGCGGTTCAGGGTATAATTTACCAGCATGGATGCCAGCCGCGCCCCAACGGTGGCCACTGCAATGCGGACAAAATTTTCGCCGGGCAGCAGCGGGCGCAGTGCGTCCATCAAAAACCATGCCAGCAGCACATCCACCGCCGCAGAGCCGAGCGATGAAAGCAGAAACCGGCCAAAATCCCGCAGCATCACGGCCATGATGCGGGCGCTGTCCCGCAATGGGTGGAAGTGGCTGCCCTCGTTCTGGTTTTCATACACCGTGGTAATGGGCAGCGTCCGCAGCGGGATATGCTCCCTCATGCAGAAGGTCAGCACCTCGGTCTCATACTCATAGCGGCTGCCCTGCACCTGCTCAAATGCTTCCAGCAGCGAAGCGGAAAAGCCCCGCAGGCCGGTCTGCGTATCCGGCAGCCAGAAGTGGAACAGCAGCCAGAACACCAGTGTGCTGCAGCTGTTGCCAAGGCGTGAGCGCAGCGGCACCGGTGTGCCGTCCGCCGCTTTGGTAAAATCCCGCACACCCAGCACGAGCTGGCCGGGATGCTCTGCCGCGTCCTGTGCCACCCGCAGCACATCCTGTGCCATGTGCTGGCCGTCGCAGTCCGCTGTGACCACCACCTGACACTGGGGCCGGGTGCTGCGGATATGCGCAAAGCCGTACTTCATGGCACCGCCCTTGCCGCGGTTTGCCGGGTAGCCGATCACCTCGCAGCCTTCCAGCTGCCGCAGGCGGTCAAACACGGATGCATACTGCTCGCCGGAGCCATCATCCACCACCAGAATATCCCGGATGCCGGCTGCGCGCAGCACCGCTGCGTATTCCAGAAATTTTTCCGGCGGCTGGTAAGCAGGGATCAGTACACAACAGTTCTGTTTCATAGCACAAGTTCCTTTTTAACATACAAAGAAGAACCGAAACGGTCTGGTTATAGAATAGCAGTTTCTGCAATAAAACGCAACAATTTTTGACTGGGAAAGGATGTGCCCAAAAAGCCCGGCAGCTCCGTATGGAACTGCCGGGCTGTTACGATGCAGAAGAAGTTTTATGCAGGTTCCCGCTGAAAAGGCCGCGCGGGCTGGACAGGGCAGGCCACCGGGGCATCCGGTGCAAACTGCAGGTATTCCCGCGGGGCAATGCCCAGCAGACCGGCCGGCAGGCCAAAGCGCTTTTGCTTCAGTGCACAGTTGAGCCGGGTGACGGAATCGTTGTAGATCAGGCTGCTGGTATAGATCATCCGGCTGTAGCAGTTGGCCGCTTCCATGCAGCGCTGGTAGGCGGGGTCTGCTTTCAGGGAAGGGTGGCTCTCGGCCACAACGGAGATGTAGGACATGGCCTGTGCAAGATGCTGCTCCTGTTCCAGCACCTGCGCCGGTGTGGACAGGGCATTGATGGAGGGCGGCAGCAGCACCAGCTGGGCCGAAAGGCCGTGGGTGCGGGCCAGCTCCAGCAGGGCTTCCAAGGCACGGAAGCGGGAAGAAAGCTGCAGGCCGATCTGATTCATGGCGGTGTTGACATTCTCGTTCAGCTCGCTGAGACGGCGGCGGACATAGCTGAGCCAGACCACGGCCAGCAAAATGACCGGGATGAGCAGAAATGCCATAGAAGTCCCTCCCTGAAAAAATAAGCTCAGGCGGCAGTAGAACCGTCTGAGCTTACTATAGCGCAAAAGCAGTGCCGACTGGTGCAATTGGCATGAGTCGCCCATAAAATGCATTGAATCGACCTTTTACAGGGAGATGCGCAGCACGAACTGGTCCTGCTGCTGCGAAAAGCTGTACATGCCGCCGTACTGCTCCACAATGGCGCAGATGCTGCGCACGCCAAGGCCGTGGCCGGGCTGGCTGGTGGTGGGGATGCCCTCGGGACGGAACTGCACCGGGAAGCTGCAGGAGTTTGCGATCTGTAAAAACAGTCTGCCGTCCTTTTGGTAGGCGGTGGTCTCCACAACAGCGGGCTTTCCGGCCTCACGCTGGCGCTGTCCGGCGTGCAGGGCATTTTCCAGCGCGTTGGAAAGCAGCACACACAGGTCGCTGTCCGGCAAAGGCAGCACCAGCGGGATGGCGGCATGCACCCGGAAGTCGATGCCATCGCGCTGTGCGCGGGCGGCAAAGGAGGAGAGGATGAGGTTTGCAGCTTCATTTTCACAGTAGACGTTCACCTTGCTGGCTTCGATCTCCGCGCACACGCTGTGGATGTACTCCTGCGCGGCTTCGGCACGGCCATTTTCGATGCAGGCGGAAATGTACTGTAAGTGATGGCGCAGGTCGTGGCGGTAGGTGCTGGCCTTGCGCTGGCTTTCCCGCAGGGCATCGATCTCGCGCACAGCCTGCGCCACCTGCAGGTTCAGGCTGTTCTGGGTCTGTTCCAGCTGGCTGCGCAGCTTCTGCTCCTGCGTGGTCTGCAGCACAAAGGCCAGATAGGCCAGACTGCACACAAAGGGCATGAACTCCACTGCAGCCTGATTGCCGCTGGAGAGAAGATCGGTATAAATGCGGGTAAAGTAGTCAAAGACATAGCTCAGCAGCGGGATCACGCCGAACTGCAGCTGCAGCTTGAGGGAAGAATGCGACAGCGCGCGCACCGAAGGCGCGATCCAGTGCACCAGTGCCAGCAGCAGCGGCAGGGTGACGACCAGTTCGGTGGCATCCTGCAGCGCGGTGCCGCCTGTCGGGAACAGCGCAATGACCAGCAGTGCGGCCCAGCGCCGCAGCTGGCAGCACAGGTAGGCGGTCAGCACGGAGATCAGCGACCAGAGCACCTTGCGGGTCATGGCGACCAGCAGTATGACCAGCGGCAGGTGGGTGATGACCGGGTAGAGATACCGGGCAAAGCTGGTGCTCCACCGCAGGCTCACAACGCCCTGCAGCACCAGCATCAGCACGGTGCTTACCACAAGCAGGAGCTTGCGCTGGCGGGTCCACTCCAGCTCACAGAACGCGGCGGACAGCGCGATGCCGAAAATACCCACCGAGGCAAGGTTGCACAGCGAAAGCGCATCTGCAAAGAGTGTGCTCACAGCATCACCTGCTTTCGGCGGAAGGCATATTCCAGATACTGCCGCCGGATCTCCGCAGACTTGCCGTGCGGAATGGGGATCTGCGCAAGGTTCGTCAGGGTAACGGCGCGGGTGGAGATGTTCTGGATATACTCCATGTTTATAAGAAAAGAGCGGTGTGTGCGCAGAAAGCTCTCGTAGGGGGTCAGCTGGCGGGCCAGCTCGTCCATGCTGCCGGTGCTTTCCAGCACGGTGCCGTCCACCAGATGGAACAGCAGGGTGCGGCCCAGCACTTCGCAGTAGAGCAGCTGGTCCAGATCGATGCGGGAGATGCCGGTCTTGCAGCGCAGGACCAGGCTGCGCTGGTCGGCGCGGCGGCACTCGGCGATCACCGAATCCGTCAGACGGAAAAAGCTGTCCTCCCAGATGGGCTTGAGCTGGTAGAAGTAGGCACCCACCACATAGGATTCCACCGCAAACTCAGCGGAAGAAGTGAGAAAGATGATCTTGACGACGCTATCGTACTGCCGGATCTCCTTGGCGGCAGTAATGCCGTTTTCGGCCGGCATGATGACATCCAGAAACAGGATATCGTACCGGGTGCCCTTTTCGATCTCGGCCAGCAGATCCAACGGGCTGTGAAAGGCTGTGCACTGGATCTGGACACAGCGCTGGGCACGATATTTTTCCAGCAGGGAAGAGAGCTGGTCCAGAACTGTCTGGTCATCGTCGCAGAAGGCGATCTGGATCATAGCGGGTTTACCACATCCTTTGTTCGTGTCAGCCAGAAATTACAGCTGGGCCTTGCCCATGCAATAGGTCTGCAGCACATCGTAGTTGTCGTCCAGCACCACAAGGTCGGCATCCCTGCCGATCTGGATGGAACCCTTGCGGTCGTCCAGATGCAGGCAGCGCGCCGGGTTGATGGTGCAGGCGTTCAGTGCGTAGTTGAAGGGCACCATGGCCTCCTCCACCAGAATGCGCAGGCCCTTGTTGATGTTCAAAGTGGAACCGGCCAGAGTGCCGTTGTCCAGATGGGCACTGCCGTCCGGGTAGATGGTGATATGGTTGCCGCCAAAGATGTACTCGCTGCCAATGGGGGTGCCCTTGGCCATCAGTGCATCCGAGATCATGATGGCGTAGTCCGGGCCTTTGCTCATGAAGTAGTTGTTCAGGGCAGCGGGGGTGGAGTGGCAGCCGTCGCAGATGATCTCGCCGTACATGGTGCGGATGCGGTAGGCTGCGCCCACCAGACCGTTGGCGCGGTGGGTGAAGGGGGACATGCCGTTGTATACGTGGGTCATGGAGCGGGCACCGTTGGCATAGGCCATCACGGCCTGCTCGTAGGTAGCGGCGCTGTGGCCGATGCTGACCACCACGCCGTGCTCGGTCAGGTAATGGGTCAGCGCAAACCCTTCGTCGTGCTCCGGTGCAAGGGTCACGTAGCGGATGTGGCCGCGTGCTGCCTGCTGGTAGTGCTTGAACTGCTCCACGCTGGGCTTTGCAATGTACTCCGGCGGCTGTGCGCCCTTGTACTTCATATCGAGGTAGGGGCCTTCAAAGTGGATGCCAAGAATCTCGGCACCCTCGTAGCCGCTCTCCATCACGTCGGCCACATTGGCCACGGCGTTGGTCAGCACTTCCACGCTCTGGGTGACGGTGGTAGCCAGAAAGCTGGTCACGCCCTCAGAGACGATGTGCTTGGCCCAGTAGCGCAGGCCATCCGGCTTTGCGTCGTTGGTGTCGAACTCATAGGCACCATGGCAGTGAATATCCATAAAACCGGGCACGATGCGCTTGGAGCCATAGTCCACATCGGCCTGCTTTTCCCCATAGGGGAAGATGCCGGTGATCCTGCCCTGCTCCAGCTCGACTGCGGCAGAAATGAACTGGTCGGCGATCCATACCTTTTTGCTCTGGATGATCATATAATCAGCCCTCCGATATCATCATAAAACCTGCATATGCTGTGCACGACGGCACAACCATTCTGCAGAAAAGTATAGCATTTTCTGGCGGGAATAACCAGCCTTCGCGCGCGTTTTCAAAAAAATTAAGCCGGAAAATAAAAAAAGCGATGGCAGCTTGCACAAAGAAAGAGCGTAAAATCAGAAACCCGGAGCCTTTTTTGGCCGTTTTGGCCGAGAAAAGGTTCCGGGTCTTGTGCATGATTTTTTCAGAGCGCTGCTTTGCAGCAGCCCCTTAATACGAAGTAAGCCCCAGGCTTACATCCAAAGCCTGATCCACACGTTTCTGATCTTCCGGCGTGATCTGCCCGGCCCGCTCCCGCAGGCGGTGCTTATCCAGCGTGCGGATCTGCTCCAGCAGCACTACGCTGTCCTTGGCAAGGCCGGTATCCGCTGCCCGGATATTGATGTGGGTGGGCAGGCGGGCTTTGTCCAGCCGGGATGTAATGGCCGCAGCGATCACGGTAGGGCTGTGCCGGTTGCCGATCTCGTTCTGCACGATCAGCACCGGGCGTACGCCGCCCTGCTCCGACCCCACCACCGGCGAAAGATCCGCGTAAAAAACTTCTCCTCTGTGTACCTCCATGGAATCTCCCTCCCTGCATTTGGAGGATGCGCCCCGCTTATGTGATGCGTCCGGCGCATCTTCGTCTGAACTCAGTATGAGCCGGCTGCGCGCCGGTTATGCAGCGCAGGGGATATTCCATTGTATGCACAAAGGCTTACAGAGTTTCCAGTGTGCAGAAGGCCAGCGCCATGCCGCCCTCATGGCTCAGAGAGAGCCGGGCGGCAAGGCCATTGGCCTGCATCCATTCCGCCGTCTGGCCGGAAAAATGATAGGCAGGTGCACCGCTTTCCAGCCGGACAGCTTCGATCTCACACAGGGAGAACGGCTCCCGCAGGCCGGTGCCTGCCGCCTTTAAAAAGGCTTCCTTGGCGGCAAAGTTGGCTGCGGCGCTGGCAAGCCGGTGGGCGGCGCTGCGCCCGGCGGGCAGCGGTTCGTCAAGGCTCAGCGCAGCGCGTTCGGCCTTGCCGTACACCCGGCGGATAAAGGCTGCAGCGTGTGCGCCGGTAAGGCTTTTTTCCAGATGTGCGATCTCGCACAGGTCGCAGCCGATGCCATACAGCATAAAGGCCCTCCTTCTGCCGCATTTGCGGCGGTGCAGGCCGTCAGCCTGCAAAATCTGAGCCGGAAATTTTGTGCAAACTGTGTAAATCCGGTCTGTTTAGCTTGAAGTTTCCTCGCAATTCGTGTACAATGAATGTAGTTCTTCCTAAGGGGGTGTATTCCGTGAGTGGCGAGACCGCTATTTTTTCGATCCACGACAAAAAGGACTATGAGATCCATGAGATCGTACAGCAGGTGTACGATGCTTTAAAGGAAAAAGGTTATAATCCGGTCAATCAGCTGGTGGGCTATATCCTGTCCGAAGACCCCACCTACATCACGACCTATAAGAATGCCCGTTCCATGATCCGCAAGGTGGATCGTGACGATCTGCTGCAGGCCATGCTGCGCAGCTATCTGAACGTCTGATATCGCTTGTCTGCTCATGCCCCGCCGTCGCTATGATGGCGGGGCTTTTGTTTTTGCAGTAAGGCGGCAGATAGTTTCTCCAGCGAATGATCCGAGGGTGGGACCCTGTTGCCGCAGGCAAT
>ERZ1026854.919-NODE-919-length-19802-cov-4.108320_pt1 | contig 19802 bp, 13 predicted proteins | sample MGYA00380157_ERZ1026854 | MGnify/ENA primary metagenome ERZ1026854 (study PRJEB33269, sample SAMEA4719793) | human gut metagenome | biome: human-associated habitat; feature: organic feature; material: feces | place: Cameroon | collected 2013-10 ... | reverse complement strand
TATTCACCGTTCCTTTCTGTTCCGGGTCGGCAAGAATAGTCTCATATCGTCGGTCGTCGCTCATCACAGCGAGAAGCTTGAGGACGGCGTCAAAGTGCTTGAGAATGGTCTTGTCGTGGGGAACATAGTCTTTGTTTTTTCGCTTTTCGGAAAAGTATCTTGCCACAACACAAAAATAACTTTGAATAGTTTGGAGTAAAAAAGAATTTTGATTACTCTTGCTCAGAGTTATCGCAATCTAAATATTTACGAAATTCATCCGTTGAAATCTTCAATTGATCAGCGGCAATCTCCACAGAGATATTTCCGGATTTGCAGAGAGATACCAGAATTTTGATCTGTCCCTGCGCGATTCCTTCGTTGATCACCCGTGTCAGAGCATCATCCATCGTATTCACCGTTCCTTTCTGTTCCGGGTCGGCAAGAATAGTCTCATATCGTCGGTCACCGCTCATTACAGCGAGAAGCTTGAGAACGGCGTCAACGTGCTTGAGAATGGTCTTGTCGTGGGGAACATAATCTTTGTTTTTTCGCTTTTCGGAAAAGTATCTTGCCACAACACGGAAATCACTTTGAAACTGGTCGATCTGCTCATCAGCCAGCCATGCGATTTCAAAAACATGGATATGGTAATCATTGACATAAGGGTCTAATCCCTGTGGAATGTCCATTAGATCTTTCAGATGCCGTGGCTGTTTCCAGTGCTTTTCTGTGCCAAAGTACAGGATCAACGTGATCACCGGAGTGATCCGGTTGTTATTTAACTGGCTGCGGTAGTTGGCACCCTCGTAGCCGATTACGCGTACTGCCATCTGCTTCTCCGGTTCTGTCTGGTGCTCCAGTCCCAGCAGGGCAATCTGGATTTTGCCATCATTCCAGGCTTTGAGAATGTCACGCTCCTGCTCGTGGAGCTTTGAATCATCTGCTTTATAATGAGATATTGTCTGCGTAGTCTGCAGTGCGTCGGGGTGGATCCGCCTTTCGCTGTGGAACAGCAGGACATTTACAATGTCGGCAAATACGTCTTCATAATCGGCAAGCAGTTTTTCTGAAATGTCTTTCTCTCCCAAGTAGTGCTCCTTTCTGTAGAAAACAGCATATCCGGGGCATGTTGGAACTCAGAATGGAGTGTGATGAAAATGTTGTGCAGAACAAGTTATTTTCATATATTTTCCCTATTATATGCCGTTTTCGGTTAAAATTCAATAACAGAATATATGGTATTTTGTTAAAGGTGTTTTTTGATGAAAAAAATATTGATTGTAAGAAATCTGAAAATCAGAATATACATAGGAACATGTCCGGATTCTTAGAGGAATCGCTTTGTACACAGTTAATGGAAAGAGAGTGTACAAAGCGGAAAAATCAGGTTGCATGAGAAACGGTAGCGTCATTGTCCAGATATTTTTGAAATTCATCTGTTGAAATCTTTAATTGGTCTGCGGCAATCTCGACAGAGATATTTCCGGATCTGCAGAGAGATACCAGAATTTTGATCTGTCCCTCAGCTAATCCCCTGGCGTGTCCCTCGTTGATCACCCTTGTAAGAGCATCATCCATAGTATTCACCTTCCCTTTCTGTTCCGGATCGGCAAGAATAGTCTCGTATCTGTGATCACCGCTCATCACAGCGAGAAGCTTGAGGACGGCGTCGATGTGTCTGAGAATGGTCTTGTCATGGGGAACATAGTTTTTATTTTTGCGTTTTTCGGAAAAATACCTTGCCACAACACGAAAATCACTCTGGAACATGTTGATCTGCTCATCGGTCAGCCATGCGATTTCAAAAACATGGATATGGTAATCATTGACATAAGACTCCAGACCGTCCGGAATATCCATCAGTGCCTTAAGATTTTGTGGATACTGCCATCGTTTCTCTGTGCCAAAGTATAATACTAATGTGATCACCGGAGTGATCTGCTTTGCCTTGTACTGGCTACGATAGTTGGCACCTTCATAGCCAATGACGCGTACTGCCATCTGCTTCTCCGGTTCTGTCTGATGCTCCAGCCCCAGCAAAGCGATCTGGATCCTGCCGTCTGTCCATGCCTTGAGGATATCGCGTTCCTGCTCATGGAGTCTGGAGTCATCTGCCTTATAATGAGATACAGTTTTGGTGGATCGCAGGGAGTCCGGATGCACCCGTCTCTCGCCGTGAAACAACAGGACATTTACAATATCTGCAAAGACGTCCTCGTAATCTGCAAGCAGCTTTTCTGAAATGTCTTTCTCGCCCAAATAGTAATACTCCTTTCTCAGGAAAGCAGAATAATAGAGAAAGACATATATTTTCCCTATTATATGCCGCTTTCGGTTAAAATTCAATAACAGAATCTAAGGTGTTTTGTTCATTGAAAATAAAATGAAATTTTGAAAGGACAGATGAAAGCTTATTGATCTATACAGATTTCAAAGCTTTCCTATCAGATTATGTTTCTGAGAATGTACGATCGTTTTCTGACTTGCAATGATTGTAACACCCTGTTAAGGGAATGTCGAGAGGAAATGCTGGTTTTTCTTGATTTCGTCATTGTATATGATTTAATGTGAAAAACAGAGACAAATATTAGCTAAAAATAGAGAATTTGCCGTTTCAGACACGGCAGAGTCATAAAAAATGCCGTGTCTGAGGCGTCATGCGCTTGCTACGGGAAAGGGTATATATTATACTAATGATGTTGGGATCGAAAGATATTTTATCCCCAACTGATGTAAAGAGAGTCTGATGGAAATGTTTATAGTGACCGGAGGGGAAACGTGCAGATTACAGATAAATTAATGAAACCATTGACAGAGGTAAAGTATCTAAATGCGGATAATGTCAGCAGATACCGTTGCATTATGCGCATTTTTTTTGATAATTATGAAAAACTTCACTATTGGCTTTATCAGGAGGATGTGTTTGAAGCATTAAAAAGAGATCCTCATTTTGAGGATTACCGGATGGAGCAATGCCAGCAGGATCTGGCGATGTTGACAGAGTGGAAAAATTTAAATACGATTCAGGATACCAGAAAAGTTGCTTCCATTGAGGAATTTAAAAACAAAAAGTTTCGTTATCAAATGTCAGAATATAGTGTTGAGATTGAGCGTCTGGTGATTCGTCTGGAGAATTTGTTTGTGGAGGGAGCTTCGCTGGAGCCGACACTTTTGGAACGTATCCGGCGGAATGTGGAACGATTTCCGGCAATGGCAGAGAAAGATACGGGGGAGGTATATACCTGGTGGTCGGATCTGAATAATGATTTTGTACGTTTAAATCAGAATTATCAGGATTATATCCGGGATCTCAATAGTGTTAAAGCAGAGAAAATGATGCAGACAAAGGAATTTCTGGTATTTAAAGATCATCTGATTGATTATTTGAGGAATTTTATTAAGGGGTTACAGCGAAATGTGGGGGCTATTGATGAGGAACTGCGTTTGTTTCCGGATGAAATAAAGCAACGGATTTTTGATAAGATAGTGGATTATGAATTATCGATTCCGCGCATGGATGTTGAAGTTTCCCGTGGGAAAATATCGGAAAAAACGATAGGGCGTTATCAGAGTATTTATGACTGGTTTGTCCGGGAAAACGGACAGGAGAATGAAGCGGCAAAATTATTTGATGCAACAAATGATATTATACGAAGGATCACCAGATATGCGGCACAGATCAGTGAAAAGAATGCCATGGGAGCAAATCGGCGGGAAGAATACCGCAAGGTGGCAGAGATGTTTATGAAATGTAAAGATATCAGGGAGGCACATAAAATGTCAGCGATGGTCTTTGGACTGGAACAGCCGTTTCATATCAAAGGGGATCTGATCCGGGAGACCGATAGTATGAATCAAAGTGTGTATGAGGAAATGCCTCTTGATATCAAACTGAAACCGAGAGTGCGGACTTATCGGGAAAAGACAAACCGCAGTGCGATCCGGGAAAGTACAGAGGATAAGAAAGAGGCAAGAAAACGAATTCTGGAGAAGCAGAGGGAGGAAATGGAGAAGATTCAAGCGTTGGAACAGGATGGCCGGATTGATTTCGCTAATTTGCCGGTGATCGAGCCAAGGATTCGTGAGATTTTATTAAAATGGCTTTCCAATGCGGTGGAGGACAGCACTTCGATGGCGAGAACGGAAAGTGGCAGGAGATATCTTCTGGATCGGAGCAGAGAACAGGAAAAATGTGTGATTCATTGTGAAGATGGAAATCTGACCATGCCGCATTTTCAGATTGTGTTTCAGGAGGAAGTGAAGTAATGGAAGGTTTAGACACGCTTTTAAGAAAGCGATGGGTTTTGAAAAGTGAGGACAAGGAATTATATTATAAGGTTCGGGATGAACTGGGAGAAATCCGCCAGTTTGCATCTGAAAAAATGGGGTGCCAGATCGTTGAAAATGCACTTTTAGTGAAAATGGAAAAGATTCCGTCTGTGGCAGAGGCTTTTATGGGGATTCAGGATTTCTCCTCCCGGGAGGAATATGTGTTTATGTGTATTCTTCTTATGTTTCTGGAAGATAAAGATGCGCAGGATCAGTTTATCCTGTCACAGCTCACAGAGTACATTGCGTCGAATATGCCGGGTGAATCAGTTGACTGGACATTGTATACAAGCCGCAGACGATTGATCAGGGTTCTGCGTTATGCAGTAAAGCAGGGGATACTCCGGATCACGGATGGCAGGGAGGATGCATTTGCGGACAATGCTGAGGGAGAAGTTTTGTATGAAAATACAGGAGCATCCCGTTATTTTATGAGAAGCTTTTCAAAAGATATCATGCAGTACACAAAACCGGAGGATTTTCAGGAAAGCGACTGGTTTGATATGGATGAAGAACGAGGAATTGCGAGAAGGCACAGAGTTTATAAAAGACTTTTGTTTTCGCCGGGGATATATTTTGAAAAAGGGTCGCAGGAGGATTTTGAATATTTAAAATATTACGGACGCAGACTCTCTGACGATCTGGAACGAATATTTGACTGTCATGTCCATATTCACCGGGGGAGTGCTTATCTGTTAGCCGGAGAGGAATGCAGGATCGGAAAGGACTTTCCGGGAAATAATGTGATTTCTGATATTATGCTGCTCTGTTTTTCAGTGATCCGGGAGAGGATTATAGAGGAAAAATGGAAGATTAATGCAGACGAGACCTGTGTTGTAGACCAGCCGGATTTTGAACGTATGATCAAAGAGGTTAAGCAGCGGTTTGGCAGTGGATTTACAAAAAATTACCGGGAAATGGCGGAGGGAGAATTCGTCCGGTTTGTATCAGAAGCGATGGAAATGTGGATGTTTATTGAGCGCAGATCATCGAGAGAAGTAGTGATCTATCCGGCAGCAGGCAAGATACAGGGACATTATCCGAATGATTATATGGGAGGGCAGACAGATGAACAGCAGATGGCAGGCAAATAAAATTGGTCTTGTAAATTTTTGGTATTATGATGAGCAGGAATTTCCTTTTGCAAAGGGAAGAATGTTGCTGAGGGGTTCCAACGGATCCGGCAAATCAGTTACGATGCAGAGTGTTGTGCCACTTTTATTGGATGGTAATGCAAGTCCGGAGAGGCTGGATCCCTTTGGGACGAGAGATCGTAAAATGAGTAATTATCTTTTGGAAGAGGACGACGATCGGGAAGAGCGCACAGGCTATCTGTATCTTGAGTTTCGTCGTCAGGAGAGTGAAGCGTATCTGACCATAGGAATGGGAATGCGTGCCAGACGAGGAAAACCGTTAGATAAGTGGTATTTTGCTATTACGGATAATCGTAGAGTGGGAAAGGACTTTCTGCTTTATAAGCAGACGGGAGAGAAGATCACATTATCGAAAAAAGAATTGGAAAATCGTATTGCAGAAGGAGGGAGAACCTTCGACCGTCAGCTTGAGTATATGGATTTTGTAAACCGTCAGGTGTTTGGTTTTGATACCTTAGACGAATATAAGGAAATGATCGATCTGCTGATCCAGCTTCGAACACCAAAACTGTCTAAGGATTTTAAACCGTCTGTGATCAATGAAATACTCAGTGACTCTCTGCAGCCTCTTTCCGATGAGGATCTGCGTCCGATGTCGGAAGCGATTGAAAACATGGACACTATGAATATGAACCTGAAGACGAGAGAAGGGGCAAAACAGGCGGCCGAAAAGATCAGCAGGATGTTTGAAAGATATAACAAATTCACGCTGTACCAAAAAGCGGACAAGCTATGGCAAAAAATAAATAAAGAAAAGTCCCTAAAAAATGAGGAGAAAGAGAAACAGGATCAGTTGGAGCAATGTCATAAAAAAGTGGCAGAATCAGAGGAGACACTTGTCAGAATGGCAGCCAAAAATGTTTCCATGCAGAAGGAACAGGAAACGTTGAACAGCAGTGATGCACTGAATTTGAAAAAAAGGGAAGCAGCACTGGAAAAGGAGATCACGGATTATCAAAATGCCGTTAAGGAGAAAGAACAATTCCTGGAAACAAAAAAACAGAGATATCTTGAAATAAAGGAACGAAGAAAAGAAGAAGAGAACCGAAAATATGAAAAAAGCCGGGAAATGAACCTGTTGTTGGAGGAAATGCAGTCAGAGGCAGAGAATATGGCATTTGAAGAACACGGTTTTTTTCAGAGTGAATTTTTGCAGCAATTGGAAAAGGAATATAAATTTGATACTTTGCGAAAGCAGTTTTATGATACGAAGGAAAAGATTGAAAAAGCATTTCATATATTAGAACAGACCAATTTGTTGGACAGACAGGCGGATAAAATGACCATGAGCTGGGAACAGAAGGGACGGGAGGTGGATGCCTGCTGGAAACGGCAGAACGAAGTGGAAGCATTGCTGGTACAGGCAGAAAATGAGTGGAAGGAAGCTCTGTACCAATGGAGTGCCGGCAACCGGGAGTTTTTTCTGTCCAAAGAATTTGTGAACGAGATAAGCAGGTTTGCAGATTCGTATAACGGAGATTCTGATTTTGCCGGAATCCGTCAAAAGATTGGTGACCAATATTTGGGACAGCAGATGAGTCTGGAAAAAGAGCTGGATGGGTATCGTTGTCTTTTGGAAGAAAAGGAAGCATCTTATGAGGAGCTAAAAAAACAACTGCAGGAATGGGAGAATAAAAAGGAGCCCGAACCGGTTCGGAGTGAAGCTGTTTTAAAGAATCGGAAACGTTTGGAGGAGTTGGAAATTCCTTATCAGGAATTTTATAAGGTGATCGAATTTGGAACAGATATGAGTGACGAGGCACAGAATCGTCTGGAAGAGGCTTTGCTTCAGATGGGAATTCTGGATGCGGTTATTGTAGACGAGCAGTATCGTGATCAGGTGCTGGCATTTGCAGAGGGATGTGAGGACCGGTATTTATTTGCCGGTGGAGCGCGAGCGGATCAGAGCCTTTTGGATGTGTTGGAATTGAATGAGGAACTCAATGACATCTTTTTTAACCAGCGGATCACCGGAATATTAAGTCACGTGGCATATGATGAAATGGATGCACTGTCTGTCCCAAAAACAGGGCAGGGTAATATTGTGACTGTATCGCCGGATGGCTGTTATCGAGTGGGTGTGATCGCCGGTACGGTATCCGGAAATTATACGGCTCAGTTTATGGGAGCCAGAGCCAGGGAAAAGGCACGTCTGGCACGTATAGAAGAATGCAGACAGAATATGGAGATATTACTGCAGGAAAGAAAGAAATTTGAGAAAAGTATCCATTCTCTGGAATTGCGGCTTCAGAAGCTGAAGGAGGAATACGAAAAACTGCCGGCTGACACAGATATGAGGGCAGCGTGGAAGCTGTTGGATGAGGCGGTGAGAGAATATGACCGGGCAAAGCAGGAGGAAAAACGTTTGGAGGAGGAGCTGCAGAACCTGAAGGAACAGATTCGGATCATGAAGGAAGAAGCATTTATTCTCGCAAAAGCACTTTATCTGGATTGTACCTTTGCTGTGTTCCAACAGGCGTTTGATGCGGCGGATGAATATAAAGATCATCTGATCAAGTTAAATGCAGCGCACGAAATATATCTTCACCGGGTACATAGTATAGAAAATCTGGAAGATCAGATGGAACAGCTTGATGGAGACATGGATCAGATCCGTTATGACATTACGACGGCTCAAAGGGAATTTAACAAAAGGCAGGAAGAGTATCTTTCTGTGCAGAAGCAGCTTTTGCTGACGGATTACGAACAGGTTAAGGAAAGACTGGATGAATGTGTGAAGTGGATTAATGAATATCCAATGATGGTTCAGAAATATGCAGAACAAAAGACGGAAAACCGCGAACAGGAAAAGCAGCTTCAAATGCAGTTGATGAGCTGCAGAGAACAATTAGAGCAGTGTATCAGACAGAAGGAATGGCTGAAAAGATGTTGGGAGGCAGAGTGGAAGCTGGGTTATGTATCGATGCCGGAAGAAATTGGATCGAATATCGAAAAAATGCATATGTATCTGGAAACTGATGCAAAGGACTGGGATCGCGATAGTATTGTGAGCCGGCTGAACCAGGTGTATTTTGAAAACAGAGCGTTTCTAAATGATTACCAGCTGACACAGCTTGAATTATTTACAGAGCTGGATGAGGATAGAACCGAAACAGATTTTACTGCAAAAAGACAGGATATTCAGGCACGATATAAAGGAGTAAAGATACCGTTTGTCCAGCTTTTGGGACACTTGGAGGAGGATATTGAAGAACTGAAAAATCTGATCAGACAAGGAGACAGGGAGCTCTTTGAAGATATTCTGGCCAATACTGTCAGCCGCAAGATCCGCAGCCGGATCAATGCGTCTACGTCGTGGGTATCCAAAATGAATGATCTGATGGGAGGCATGAATACATCAAGCGGATTAAAGCTGAGCCTGCGCTGGAGAAGCAAAGTGGCAGAGAGCGAGGACCAGCTGGATACCAGGGAACTGGTGAATCTGTTGAAGAAGGATTACCGTTTGATGAGTGAGGAGGAAGCATCTAAATTATCGCGTCATTTCCGTTCCAAGGTAGACGAAGCAAGAAGGCATGCAAGAGAAAGTGGTGGTATGGTTTCTTTTTATCAGGTGATGAAGGAGACATTAGATTACCGGAAATGGTTTGAATTTCAGCTGTATTCCCAAAAAACAGGAGAGAAACAGAAAGAGCTTACCAACAGTGTTTTTGGAACCTTTAGCGGAGGTGAGAAAGCAATGTCGATGTATGTACCATTATTTTCTGCTGTTGTTGCAAAATATGAGGGTGGCAGACCGGATGCCCCAAGGCTGATCTCATTAGATGAAGCATTTGCGGGGGTAGATAATCGTAATATTCGTGACATGTTTCGGCTGATGACAGAATTTTCCTTTAATTTTATTATCAATTCCCAGGTGCTTTGGGGAGACTGTGATACATTGGATGCATTGGCAATCTATCAGCTGGAGAGGCCGGAGAATGCAAAATTTGTCACAGTTATGCCATATTTATGGAACGGTCATTATAAGGAAAATCTGGAGGATGAGGAGTCCGTGGAGAGGAGAAGTGTAGAGCTTGGATAAGGAAAATCAATGTCTTGAATATTTTCATGGAAATCCGGTATGGGAGAAGGTTTTCAGGGGATTTTGGCATAAGTATTATTCTTATGGAAGGTTTTCTGGAACAGTAAAATTGAATCATTTGACAATGCCGGAAATTGAAGAATTAGAAGGATTTTTTGGGAAGAATTATCATGGACAGAAAAGTGTGTCCGTATCTTCGGAGAGATTCTGTAAAGCACTGTCTGAGAGCTGTTATTCCTTTATCACCCCGGAACGATTGCTGGAACTTTATTTTGGCAATAAACCGGTTGGAAAAAGTGAGCAGGAAGAAAAGAAGCAGAAACAGGTCGGCGAAGTGCTTGAAATGCTTCAGATACAATATGAGAATACGCCTATGTATGATTGGCTGGAAACTTTGACAAAACGGTTTCGGCTTTCTGAAAAAGAGGACATAGATCATTGGAAACGGAAGCTGGCTTTGGCTGCGGATATTTATAATGGATTGCCCTACCGCTGTGGCAGAACTCGATATCTGGCTGTTTTTGCTACGGAAATCACAGGAGATCCTCATGCCTTTGATGCCGGGAGCGAAGGTGGGAAGATATTGCAGGAGATGGTGGAACTGGATCTTGAGAATCGGGGTATTGTATTAGAGGAAAACAAAATCTTTCCTGCATATAAAAGACAGAAGGGTTTTTTGCACGTGGGTATTTTGATAGATGAGGTTTCAAATTATGTTATGCTTGCCGGTGTGAACATACGCAAGGTGAATGGGGAGATTCATGCAGGAATGCATGGATTTTGTATGGAGCAGGACATGGTCCAGATTCCACTGGCATCTATGGTAGGGTGGAAGGAAATTATATGTCCACAAAATAAGTTGTTTATTGTGGAAAATCCATCGGTATTTGCAATGCTTTGTGAAAATAATCCGGAAAATTATGCTTTTATGTGCATGAATGGCCAGCCCCGGCTGGCAGGTCTGAATGTATTGGAGCTTTGTGGTGTGTCTGGTGTGGAAGTATATTATGCCGGAGATTTTGATCCGGAAGGATTGCTGATCGCACAGAAGCTGCATAATTTTTATAGTGGAGCATTTCATTACTGGCATTTAACGGTAGAGGATTATATGGAATGCAGATCGAATCGACAGATCAGTACAAAAAGATTGAAAGCACTGGATAAAATTGTTGATCCAGTGCTTCAATCGGTGGCTGTCAGGGTAAAGAAATTGCAGACAGCCGGTTATCAGGAGGGATTAGTAAAAAGATATCAGGAGGATATTTTACAGCTCTGTTGATATCAGTTCAAAGGTGATACTGTGCATTTTCAAACCGCCCTGTGCAAAGAAGAGGCGCAGATTGGTATATTTGGAGAAAAGCGGAATATCTGTTTCAAAGGAAACAGATATTCCGTTTGTGCCGTTCCAGGTAAATGTCCCATATGCTGTACCCAGGCTGAAAAGGGTGACTGGAATTTGCGCTACCTCACTCTGCGTAGAGCTGGCGGTAAGGGTCATTCTGTATTTTCCCATAGTTTTTATATCGAGGCCAAAGCTATGGTTTGTCCCTTTATCGGTGCAGATGTCTTCCAGATTGATCGTGAGATTTCCGTCGAGTTCATAGAATTTCACGGAGGATTCGTCAACATCAGATTCATCTGCCGGCCGGTTGATAATATCAATTTTTGTTTCGGTGCCTTCCAGACGCGCCATGGCCTGTGTATTCATAAGAAAACGACAGATATTCGCAGCATTTCTCTGAAGCTCACTGCGCTGCAGAGTACCATTTTCCAAAGAGGCAAGAATATTATCATCATTTTCTGCACCAATGGCACATACCATATATACATCATTTTGGGCGATCGCCATAGCGGCAAAATCTGACTTATCCACTGCCTGGCCGCGGCGGTTGATGTTGGCCCACCAGTCTGTCATGGTAAAGCCGGTAAAACCCCAGTCGTTTCGCAGGATCTGTGTCGTCAGATCAAAGCTGCCGGCTGTCCAGACTCCGTTGATCGGTCCATAGGTGGTCATCACAGAATCGGCATGTCCTTCTTTGACAGCGATTTCAAAGCCCTTCAGGTAAATCTCTCTCAGAGCACGCTCAGAGATGACGCCGTTGGTATCATGACGGTTCGTTTCCTGATTATTTCCACAGAAGTGCTTGATGGTTCCGGTGACGCCGGACTGATGGAGTCCATGAAGCTGAGCCGATGCAATGGTTCCGGTCAGATAAGGATCTTCCGAAAAATATTCAAAGTTTCTGCCGTTTAATGGGTGACGGTGAATATTCATTCCCGGTCCCAGAAGACAATCGACCTTGTTTGCGATCATTTCAAGACCGGTCAGGGCAAAGAGTTCTGTGAGAAGTGTCCGATTAAAGGTACACGCCATCATTGTGCCGTTTGGCAGACTGAATGCTTTGGTGCCGCAGTCAAGACGCATGCCGGAAGGACCATCATCACAGCAGCCACAAGGAACGCCAAGGGCTTCCAGTTCTTGGGAAACACCGCCGAATGCGGAAGCGGTACCGGCAGTTACCCTTGGGCTGTTCATTCCCTCTCCGCGGATCACGCAGGCGAGATCATAATCGGTCATCTGTGCAATAAATTCTTCCATGGTGTGGGTGCCTTTTCGGACATCACAGAGGCGGATTCCACGATCACCGGTAAAAGGTATTTCCTTCGGAAGATTTTCAAGACGGCGTTTTGTCTCATCTACCTCAGAAAGAGGAACCGCTTCCATCTGTGGTTCGTATCCGTCTGTTGACAGTACCGGTTTTATGCGTTCAAATGCTTCTACAGGAGCAAGAGCCTGTTGGTGGCTGGAAATCACAAGTGTACCATTTTGTGTACAGGTATATGTTTTCACGGCATGCCGAACATCTGTTCCTACATAGAAATGATAGTCTCCTTCTTCCAGAATAAAGCAGTGAGCATGGCCGGAGATGCCGGAGTCATCATAGGATGCAGTCTGGGTCTTGCTGACAGAGATGGTCACAGTCTGGGATTCGCCCGGTGACAGTGTATTTGTCTTTTCGTAGCCACACAATACACGGACCGGTTTGCCGAGTTTGCCCTGAGGTGCTTCACAGTAGATCTGCACAACTTCTTTGCCGGAGCAGCTTCCGGTATTGGTGACAGTTATAATAAAGTCCCATTTGTTGGACAGCTCCATGATGTCGTTTGTCTTAATCTGAAAAGTGGTATAAGAGAGTCCGAAACCGAAAGGATACAATACCTTATCCGGGGCAAATGTTTCAAAATAGCGGTATCCCACATAGATATCCTCGGAATAAAAATTTCGCACAGGATCACCGAAGTAGGGAGCGGATGGATAATCTTCAACATGCTTTGCAATGGTATCTGTCAACTTGCCGCATGGACTGATCTTGCCGGTCAGAACATCCGCTGTGCCGGTACCGCCTGTCATTCCGCCCTGCCATACATATAAAATAGCGTCGGGAGCAATCTCCAGAAGCTCATTCATATCAATAATATTTCCCACGTTTAACAGGACGATCATTTTTGAAAAATGGCGGCGTACGGTGGTGAGCATTTGTTTCTCGTCAGAAGATAAAAGGAAGGAACCTTCTGTGAGGGAATTGTCCTGTTCCTCCCCGGCGGTACGACCGATCACTGCAATGGCCGTCTGACAGCGTTTGGCAGCGCGGGCGGCAAGAGAGTCCTCCAGAGGCATTTCCTTCTGGGACCATGGTTCTTTGCCCCAGCCGTCTCCGAGGTCAAAGGGATTTTCATTATCCCATTTATGGTACACATCCAAGAGTTCCTGATTTAATTTTATGCCGCTTTCCTGCAGACCATCTACAATATTTGTTACCTTGGAAACATTAACCATGCCGCCGGAGCCGGTACCGCTTTTATAATAATGAAACTGAATCCGGCCAAATAATGCAATCTCCTCCTGGGGCTTCAAAGGAAGAGCCTGATGCTCATTTTTCAGCATCACAATTCCCTCGGAAACTACCTGGGCCGCTGTTTTCAGATATTTGTCCCAGTCAAGTGTTTTTGTTGTCTGTATCATAAAATAACCTTACCTTTCTTGCTTATATTTCCACAGCAATGCAAATGCGGTGTAGCACCTGCAATAGAATCTCATATCATCTTATCTGCAACCCTCCGTATGGTCAAGGAAAAACAAAATAATTTACTGAAAATTAATATATTACCATCATTTAAATTATTATTTTTCGGTATTTCATTCATATATTGTATTTGTGCCGGTTTTACGGTATGATTTTGTCTATATATGTCGCAGAGCCGAAGTGCTGGTCAATATAACATTTGTATCTGCGGTATGGGACAACATGTGTAAACTGGAAGGAGGAATGTATGACAAATTACATATTGATCGTTACGGTGGTCATCTTATTGTGCCTGTTTCTAAATAAGCTTTCGTCAAGGCTTGGTATTCCGGTGCTTCTGGCGTTTATCCTGCTGGGGATGCTTTTTGGAACAGATGGCCTGCTAAAGATTTCTTTTGATAATTACAGGATCGCAGAGGAAATCTGTACGGTTTCTTTGATATTTATTATGTTTTACGGTGGTTTTGGCACCAACTGGAAACAGGCTAAGCCTGTGGCGGGAAAGGCGGTATTGCTCTCGACACTGGGGGTACTTTTGACAGCCGTGGCTACCGGATTATTCTGCTATGGTGTTCTTCATTTCCGGTTCTGGGAAAGTATGCTGATCGGTGCGGTTTTAAGTTCTACCGATGCTGCTTCGGTATTTTCAATTCTTCGTTCCAAACAGCTCAATTTAAAGGACAATACTGCGTCTATGCTGGAAATGGAAAGCGGAAGTAATGATCCGTGTTCTTATATGCTGACCGTGATCATTCTGGCGGTGATGAAGGGAGGCTTTACCGGAGGAAGTCTGGTGCGTCTGGTGGTGCTGCAGCTTGTATTTGGTGTTGTTGTGGGAGTTATCGTGGCAGCGTTTGGCGCATGGGTGCTGTCACAGATGAAAAATACCAGCGATGGTGTGGATACGATCTTTGTGTTTAGTATGGCGCTGCTTGCGTATGCCGGGGCAGCTGTACTGGGAGGCAATGGATATCTGTCCACATATCTGGCAGGATTGATTTTGGGAAATCGCCCACTTCATAATAAAAGGTCATTGGTGCATTTCTTTGACGGCCTGACCGGTCTGATGCAGATGCTGATCTTTTTCCTGCTGGGGCTTCTGGCGTTTCCGTCTGCCCTGCCGGGGATCATTCCGGTGGCATTTGCCATTGCGTTATTTCTGACATTTGTGGCAAGACCGGTTTCGGTATTTGCTATTCTGACGCCGTTTCGCTGTTCGGTGCGTCAGCAGCTTCTGGTTGCGTGGTCGGGACTTCGAGGGGCGGCATCCATTGTTTTTGCTATTCTGGCAACAGTTGATCCGGCATATACCAAAAATGATCTCTTTCATATTGTAATATTTATTGTACTGTTTTCTATTAGTATTCAGGGATCGCTGCTGGGGATTATGGCACGGAAGCTGGACATGATCGATGACAGGAATAATGTTATGAAGACCTTCAGTGATTACTCGGAGGAGGTGCCGGTGGAGTTTGTAAAGATTGTGATCAAGAAGAATCATCCATGGGCCGGAAGAATGATCAAGGATGTCACTTCCCTTCCGGATCTGCTGCTTGTGTTGATCCTGCGTGGGGAGGAACGGATTGTGCCAAAGGGGGATACCGTGATCCTGGAAGGGGATCGGATCGTACTTAGTGCATTGTCGCCGGAGGAGCATTTAGGACTGTATCTGTCAGAAATTTCCATTGACAAGGAAAGTCCCTGGATCGGCCTGCCTCTTTCAAAAGTGAAACTGGAGGAAGGAAGCCTCGTGCTTGTATTGATGCGGGAGGACCGGGTGAAAATACCAAATGGCAATACAGTGATCCGTGAAAATGATATTCTTGTGGTGAGTCAGGTGTGAATTTCATTTGAAATATAATCCTGCAAAAAATTAAAAAAATATAAAATTAGATGGCGAGGGTGGTTATTGATAAAAAACAATCAATAAGCACTCTTGTCTTTTGAAGAAAAAAAGTGTATAAAGAGGGGTAAACAAAAAGATGATATATGAAACAAGAAGTTTCTAACAGAGAATAGGAGGCATAATTATGTTAGATTGTTTGAAGAAGATTGATAAGGTAAAGACAGGCGTTTTTGCAGCAGGTGTATTGTTTGGGACAGCAGGCGTTAAGATCCTTGCAAGTGATGATGCCAAGAAGCTTTATACAAACTGTACTGCAGCAGTTCTTCGTGCGAAGGAGTGCATCCTGAAGACAGCAGCAACTGTTCAGGAAAATGCAGAGGATATTTATGCAGAGGCAAAGCAGATCAATGAGGATCGTGCAGCTCAGGCAGAGGAGTTCGAGGACGAGGCTGTTGAGGATGAGTCTTTTGAGAAAGTAACAGAAGAGTAATGGATGAAACGGGGAATTTAAATGAAATTTCAAATTAAACATGAAATTAAGGGAAGGATCCGTATTCATGTCATACAGAAAAGAATGACCTTTGCCCAGGCAGACACACTTCAATATTATCTGACGGGCTATGATTTTATTCAGAATGTAAAGATTCAGGAGAGAACATGTGATGCAACCATCCGTTTTCAGGGAGACAGAGAAGATGTGATACACGCATTACGTCGGTTCTCCTATGAGCGCATCGAGGTGCCGGAGGATTTTATTAAGAATTCCGGGCGGGAAATGAACCGTTTTTACTGGGATAAGTTAATGGATCAGGTCATCTTACATTACGGAACCAAAATTTTTCTGCCAATGTCAGTAAAGGCCGGGATTGCCACCGTGAAGTCGGTAAAGTATATCTGGGAAGGCTTATGTACTCTGGCCAGGGGCAGGATAGAGGTGCCGGTTCTGGATGGTACGGCGGTCGGTGTATCTGTTTTTCGTGGAGATTATGCCACAGCAAGCTCTGTGATGTTCCTTCTGGGGATTGGAGAGATTCTGGAGGAGTGGACCCACAAGAAATCCGTTGGAGATCTGGCGCGCAGCATGTCTCTGAATATCAGCAAGGTCTGGGTATTGCGGGATGGCAGAGAAGAACTGGAGGAGGTTACTTCCGTGCAGACGGGAGATCAGGTTGTGATCCATATGGGCAATGTGATCCCGTTTGACGGTGATGTGGTTGGCGGAGAGGCTATGGTCAATCAGGCATCCCTGACCGGAGAGTCCAACCCGGTGCGCAAAGCAGAGGGCGGCTATGCCTATGCAGGCACTGTTGTGGAAGAAGGCGAGATTACCATCCGGGCCAGGGAGGTCAACGGTTCCAGCAAGTATGAAAAGATCATGACTATGATCGAGGAATCTGAAAAGCTGAAATCATCTCTGGAGGGTAAGGCAGCACATCTGGCAGACCGTCTGGTTCCGTACACTTTTGCAGGGACAGGTCTTGTCTGGCTGCTTACACGTAATGCAACGAAGGCGTTGTCTGTTCTGATGGTAGATTTTTCATGTGCATTAAAGCTTGCCATGCCGCTGACTGTATTGTCAGCGATCCGCGAGGCAAGTACATATGATATTACGGTTAAGGGCGGAAAATATCTGGAGGCAATGGCAGAGGCAGATACGATAGTATTTGACAAAACCGGAACACTGACAAAGGCGCAGCCTACCGTAGTGGACGTGATTTCCTTTAACGGACAGTCATCCGATGAGCTTCTCCGGATCGCAGCCTGTCTGGAAGAGCATTTTCCTCATTCCATGGCAAAGGCGGTTGTCAATAAGGCAATAGAACGCAATCTGGTTCATGAGGAGCTTCATTCCAAGGTAGAATATATTGTCGCCCACGGCATTTATTCGACACTGGAGGGCAGGAAGATCATCATCGGCAGTCATCATTTCGTCTTTGAGGATGAGAATGCAAAGGTGCCGGAGGATAAAAAGCAGCTTTTTGAGGAACTTCCGGAGCAGTATTCTCATTTGTATATGGCGATTGACGGACTGCTTGCGGCGGTAATCTGTATCGAAGATCCGCTTCGTAAGGAAGCACCGGAGGTCATCCGGCGGTTGAAGAAGTACGGCATCTCCAAGGTGGTTATGATGACGGGAGACAGTGACCGGATCGCATCGACGATCGCCGATAAGGTGGGTGTGGATGAGTATTATTCCGAGGTGCTGCCGGAGGATAAGGCAAAGTTTGTGGAAAATGAAAAGAATGCCGGACGAAAGGTTATTATGATCGGAGATGGTATCAATGATTCTCCTGCGTTGTCCGAGGCAAATGTTGGTATTGCCATCAGTGATGGGGCAGAGATTGCCAGAGAGATCGCAGATGTGACGATCAGTGCAGATAATCTTTATGAGATTGCGACATTGAAGCAGCTCAGTGATGCGATGGTGCGCAGGATCAATACAAATTATCGTTTGATCGTCGGCATCAATACAGGCCTGATCGTACTTGGCATTGCCGGTGTATTCCAGCCGACTATGTCAGCACTGTTCCATAATACTTCTACGATTCTGATCAGTTTGAAGAGCATGAATAATCTGCTGGATCAGGAACCGGTGGAAGAAATCAAATAGAAAAGACAAAGAACATTATAAACGAAACTTATAAAATTAAAATATAACTTATTGCAATGGCGCAATCGTGGTATATTTGCGCCGCAATGGGTTATATTTTTTTTGCATAAATGTTTATAATATAGAGGAAAGCAGGGGCAAAACATGGATTTAGCCCTGTTTACGGGAGGATGGATTATGGATATATTTGATATTATTGGTCCGGTAATGGTGGGACCCAGCAGTTCTCATACTACAGGGGCAGTTAGAATTGGTTATGTCGGACGGAAGCTTTTGGCGGAACCGGTGGTCAAGGCCGGCATTGGTCTGTACGGATCTTTTTGGTCTACCGGGAAAGGCCATGGTACGGATCGTGCGATCGTGGCGGGGCTGATGGGCTGGGAACCGGACGACCGCAGAATTCCGGGAAGTCTGGAGTATGCCAGAGAAGCAGGGGTGGAGATTTCCTTTTATCAGGCAGATCTTAAGGATGCCCATCCCAATACGGCGGTTTTGCATATGACAGGTGCCGGAGGCCGGGAGCTGGAAGTGGTTGCCGCATCTATTGGCGGAGGCCGCATCCGTATCTGCGAGGTGGATGGGTTGACGGTGAATGTGTGCGGGGAACATCCGACATTGATCGTTCATAATCTGGATCAGCCGGGCCATGTGGCAGAGGTTACTTCTATGCTGAGTCATAAATCTGTAAATATAGCCACGTTGCAGCTTTACCGGAATGCCCGCGGCGGCAATGCGGTCATGGTATTAGAATGTGATCAGGAGATTCCGCCGGAGTCCATCAAATGGCTGGAACACCTGGAGGGTGTGATCAAGGTAACGTATTTAAATTTGTAATTCAGGGTGGGAAGTTTCAGCTTGTAATTATTGTTTGCAGTTTTGGAAAGGTTTGGTTATTCATATGTTTGAATCATTGGAGCAGATGCAGGAAATATGTGAGGAAAAGGGGATTTCCTTCTGGGAACTTGTGATGCAGGAGGAAGTCAATGAAAAGCAGAGTACCTCGGAGAAAATCTTTGGGATGATGGGGGAGATGTATCGGGCCATGGTACTGGCAGATGAAGGATATCAGCAGGAAAAATCCTCCAGTGGTATGGTTGGCGGGGCAGGCGCTTTCATGGCAGAGTGGAATCGCAAAGGCAGAACGTTAGCCGGTCCATTTTTGGGACAGGTGATGGAACGTGCATTAAAGATGGCAGAGTCCAATGCCTGTATGAAACGTATTGTGGCAGCACCGACAGCAGGCTCCTGTGGAGTTCTTCCCGCCGTATTGATCACATATCAGAAGGAAGAAAATTGTCCTGAGGAGGAGGTTGTGAAGGCGTTGTTTGTATCTGCGGGAATTGGTGGGATCATTGCAAGCCGTGCGTCCATTGCCGGGGCGCAGGGAGGGTGTCAGGCGGAGATCGGTTCTGCCAGTGGTATGGCGGCCGGAGCCTTGACATTTCTGAGGGGAGGTAATCTGCAACAGATCTACGAAGCAACGGCATTGGCATTAAAAGGGCTTTTGGGACTGGTGTGTGATCCCGTGGCCGGGCTGGTGGAAGTGCCTTGTGTCAAAAGAAATGTGATCGGAGCCGTTAATGCGGTGACCTGCAGTGACATGGCAATGGCGGGAATAGGTTCCTTTATCCCGGTGGATCAGGTGATCGATGCCATGGATGAGATCGGCCGAAATATGCCGTGTCAGTACCGGGAGACCAGCGAAGGTGGTCTGGCAGCAACACCGGCAGGAAAGGCAGTCACCCTGCAATAG
>ERZ1026854.912-NODE-912-length-19911-cov-9.688558_pt1 | contig 19911 bp, 23 predicted proteins | sample MGYA00380157_ERZ1026854 | MGnify/ENA primary metagenome ERZ1026854 (study PRJEB33269, sample SAMEA4719793) | human gut metagenome | biome: human-associated habitat; feature: organic feature; material: feces | place: Cameroon | collected 2013-10 ... | reverse complement strand
TCTGTATACCCATCTATATTTTTTATTTTTATGATATCGATGCTATTATAAAATCCCCCATTGATATATTCATCTGTTACCGGAAAATTAACCCTTGCATGAAAACTTGGGATATCATTGATAATTGTATGTATTAAACAATAAAATTCATAATCTGTTTTGGTCTGTTTTATTTTATCAATATAGTATTGTTTTTTTTCTTTAAAATTTATTGAAAAAACCTCTGAATACTCATCAAGGTTCCTATATTCCTCAATTATCACATTATACAAATATTCAAAATCTTCAATTTTTTCCTCTTCAGTAAGATTCATTGAATATATTGGCGTATATATATCTGTGCTTTTATTTACAATACAGAAAAATGTTAACAGTAAAATAGCTGAAACAATAAAAAGAAATATCGCAACAATATATTGTGATTTTACTTTTATATTTTCATTCATAACACCATCTTCTTTCCGAATAAAATATCATGCAGCACTGCAAAAATATAAAACTTAATGCAGTGCTGCATTAAATCAGTTTTTAACTGTTTCAGGGTGTTTTTCCGTAAGTTGCAATGTACTGTCGTTCTGCTTCATCTGCTTTACTTTGAGCCACAGATGCTTGTGCACCTGCAACAGCAACAACACCAACTGCAGTACAACAAGATGCAGCAGTAATTATACCACAAACAAGTAGGCATGTACCTGATATAACAAATCCTCCCTCCGTCTCCAGAACCTCACGCTCATCGAGTTCTTTAAAAGCCCCCATAGACAATGTTTTTTCCATTGTTTTCAAATTCTTTCATATAAAATTATATATTCAAATCCGCATAAAATCAGCAGCAATGTGCACCTTGCTGTTGTATTTAACCAACGACTACTTCTTTTTATTTGCGAAAGTGTTTATACATGTTATAACTGAAGTAAGAAGCAATGAATAAATGAATCCTTTTATCCAATGACCGGAAGTAAGTCCAATAATAACAGTTGAAACTACAGTTGCAATAAGAATAGTTATAATTTTAGTCTTCATAATTAAAACCCAAGTATTGAAAAAGATACTGTAGCTTTACCGCTTGCAACATCGCCTACCGCTGTACCAATGGTTCCTGTAACCGCCCCGCCATATGCACCTAAAGCCGCTCCGACAGGTCCGCTGATTGAACCGGCAATTCCACCGCCGACTGCACCTCCGGCAATCCATCCTACTGCTGTGATTTCATCAACAGGATTGCTATAATTGATTTTTATTCCGCAAAACCGTGTAACAGGAATATAGTACCCCCCCTGCATATTTATTATTTCTTGCTTATCCAGCTCCGTAAAAGCTCCCATAGATAATGCTTTTTCCATTGTTTTTACTCCTTTGTCTTAAAATAAGTATATTTCAAACCCACATAAAAATCAATAGCAATGTGCACCTTGCTTACGATCAATGCAGAAATTTGACATTATGTTAATTGACAGTATTATTCCCGTTGCCATTTTCATTTTTCCTTATCATATCAACCGTATATTTCAATGGACTGTCCCATTTGAGGCGGTTTTCGTAAGAGTATGCATAACCGTTTCCGTGTTCATTGATCATATTGTTTCTTGTTATAAGGTTATCAAGTGTAAATTGCGGTGCATAATAATGAGGGGTTGTACCGTAAACAGAGTTACTCGTTCCGTCCGCATTAAAGGAAAGTGCTGGATAATATGTAAAACCAAGCTTGCTTTCAGGAAGTGCAACAGATACATAAGAACCGCCCATTCCCTCTCCTGCCGTATTTTCACCTATAAGCACAGCATTTGTTCCTTGTTTAATTACCGCAGAAAAACCATCCGCAGCAGAAGCAGTATTTCTTCCAATGAGAACATAAACATTTGCATCACCTTCGCCACCTATACAGTCAAAATAATTACTTTCTTCCACAATCTTATATTTGCTGTCAAAAACATCTGATACTGTTTTCTCACAATAGGTTACAGGTTTTTCTATCGAACGATATATATCATAAATCAAATAGATTTTATAAATACTTTTTTTGTTGAAAGGGGTTTCTGAAACATAGTATTTATTTGTGTATTCATAGTCGTTGCTGAAAAGCGGCGTATAAAGATATTCATAGAACTGATATGCGGCTCCACCGCCGTTATCACGCAGATCAAGGATAATATTATCCGTTTTTATTTCAGACAATGATTTTTTTATTTTTTCGCCAAAGCCATGTCCTACAGATGATACCCATGCATATGTCAGATTATTTTCGGTATCTTCATAAAAATAATACGGAACACCATTTTCGGTTGCTCCATTCTGCTCTGATACATCTTTTGTATAACGCTTATCAAAGATGCAGCCATGATAGATAATCAGATCATCAGTACAGCTCATGTAAAGTTCTTTTTCCATAACTTCTCCGTCAGCAAGACATATTGACACTGTTACTTTTCTTCCGTAATCCGAAACGCTGTTGAACATTATTTCCGAACGGAATGCCTTATTGTTTGAATTATCGTAACTGATTTCTGAATACATTATATTTTCTTTTATATATTCGTCAACAGGAATACCATCAATTGCAGTTACATAGGAGTTAAAATACTCATCCGTTTCAAGAGCAATTCCCATATCAGGGTTGAAGAAATACTTTCCGTCACCGCTGTAGTAGTTGAAAATAAAATAATTTTTATTATAGTATTCTTTGCTTTTATCTTCAATAAGTTTATACCAATAATCAGTATAATTTTTCATATTCAAAGCTGCAAGAAATCTATCATAGTTGTAGCCATAATAATTTTTGTACGCTTCATAATCGGGATAAAGCATATCAGTATGTGCGCTTGGAATATCTGAGAAAATACCCACAAGAGTACAGTAATAATCAAAATCATCTTTTGTATTTGAAACATAGCTTCGATAATTATCGTAATTTTCTATAAAATTTATACCGTACTTTTCATTGAACAATGTTATGGACGGCATATTTACGGTAAGTATCTCGTATATGAAATCAAACTCTTTAAGCTTATCCTCAGCAGACAGATTTATTTCTTTAATTTCAGGAGAAAAGTTGCTTTCGTTATAATTCTTTACAATTCTAAACTTATACGTATTAAGCAACAATAACAACATTATAATAATGATAATTGCCGTGAATCTATAAATACGTATTTGAATATTTTTTTCATTTGTTATATTCATAATATGCTCCGGTTTATGAGCACACATTTGCCGATGACTTTTCAGCAAATGTGTGCTGTTATTTTTTCAGTAAATAAGGGCAGCTATGTTTGAATTACCAATTATTAGGATTATAAGGATCTACATAATCCGGCTCAGGATATGCTGTGTAGGTAGGACCGTTATAACCAAGCAATGTTACCGTTTGTGGTTGTCTTGTACGGTTTGCATCAATCTGAGCAGTTTGGCGCCGAGTATCATTTACAGCGCTTCCCAAAGCATATAATCCAACACCTAAAGCACCAACAAGAAGTAATCCTACAACAAATGGATTACCTCCCTCCGTCTCCATAACCTCGCATTCATCAAGCTCCGTAAAAGCTTCCATAGACAATGCTTTTTCCATAGTTTTCAAATCCTTTCAATTTAAATTATATATTCAAATCTGCAAAAAATCAACAGCAATGTGCACCTTGCTTTTTAATTTTGCAGAGATTTGACTTTAAACAACCGTCAGAAGAACTGAGTTTGAAGAAATATTCGGTTCATTATTCTGCGGAAGCTGCTCTTTCCAAAGCTCATAGTAAAACCCACGCTTATCCATAAGCTCAAAATGATCTCCGCTTTCGATGATCTGCCCCTTATCCATTACATAGATCTTGTCACACTTCATTATTGTGCTTAAACGGTGAGCAATGATTATAGTTGTAATTCCGTCCGTAGTTTCGTTTATCGTGTTTTCAATTGCCCGTTCGGTAATGCTGTCAAGATTGCTTGTTGCTTCGTCCATAATGAGAATATCAGGCTTTTTGAGCAGTGCTCTTGCAATTGCAAGTCTTTGCCGCTGACCGCCCGAAAGATCAGTACCGTTCTCTCCGAGCATTGTTTCAAATCTCATTGGCAGCTCATTGATAAAGTCAAAGCACCTTGTCATTTTTGTAACACGGATAACCTTCTCCATATCGGGATTATCCATTCCAAGGGTGAGATTTTCAAGGATAGTTCCCGAAAACAAAAAGGTTTCCTGCGAAATATATGCGATTTTATCTCTGAGTGTTTCAAGGTCAATATCCTTGAGGTTATAGTTATTAAGGATAATTTCACCATTTTCTGCCTGATAGAAATTCATCAGCAGCTTTACAAGAGTTGTTTTGCCCGAACCGCTTTCACCCACAAGTGCGATTTTCTCGCCTTGTTTAATATTAAGATTTATCCCGTTCAGAACAAGCTGCCTTGTACCGTATCGGAAGTCGATATTCTGAATCTGAATGTCACCCTTAAGAGTTTTAGGAACGATTTTCTGCACATCTGTATTCTCTGAGTCCATATTGAGAATTTCGCCGAGACGTTCAGCCGCAACAATGGCGGTCTGCATCATAGGCTGGAGATTGATAAGATTTTTTACGGGAGTAAGAAAATATCCAAGCAGAGCATTGAATGTGATAAGCTCGCCGAGCGTTATCTCGCACTTTATGACCTTGTATGCGCCAAGCCAAAGGATTGCCGCACCGCCTGCCATAGAGAGAAAGCCGCTGAGAGATCCCGACAAATTATTTATCCAGCCATTCTTGAAAATGCTCCGCATAAAACGCACAAACTTCTTTTCTGTTTCAATACCTGCACTTCTTTCGGCGTTGTAGGACTTTACTGTTTCGATACCGTTAAGGGATTCCACAAGATAAGACGTAAGCTGTGAGTTATCCTCCATAACCTTGCGGTTGATGTTTTTCAGCGGCTTGTTGAATGCAAAGACGATCACTGCGTAAAGCATAACAATGATAAATGCAATGCCAAACATAGACGAGTTCTGCATATACAGAATAACACCACCGATTATTGCCATAAGCGTATCTATCATAATTGTAAGAGTCGCACCCGAAATTGCATCACGAACCTTTGAAGCGTCAGTAAAGCGTGATACGATTTCGCCCACCTTTCTGCTGCCGAAAAAGTTCATCGGCAGCTTTAAAACGTGACGGTAATATCCGAGAATAAGTGAAATATCAAGACGCTGACTTAGATACAGCATCATATGAGAACGGAATGCACCGAGAAGCGTTTGAAAAAGATAAAGAAGAATTACACCTACCGAAACAACATGAAGCGTTTTTTCAAGTCCGTTGGGAACAATATCATCCATCATTACCTTGAAATAGAAGGAAGCACCCACACCGAGAATTGTGTAAACAAGTGATGCAAGGAATATATCAAACAGCAGTTTTTTCTGGGGCAGGAGCAGTTTGAAAAAGCGTGAAAGCGTACTTTCCGTTTCATCGCCCTTTTCAAACCGTTCCGATGGTACAAGAAGAATGAGAATTCCCGTCCACTGCTTGAAAAACTCCTCGGGAGTGTATTTAACAATTCCCTTTGCGGGATCTGCAACAACAACCTGTTTCTGCGTGATTTTATGTATTACCACATAATGCAGAAGCGCCCCGTCCACAACCACATGAGCGATTGCGGGCAGGGGAAACTCGCTGAAAAAAGCGTTCTGATCACCCTTTACGGCTTTGGCGGTGAAGCCAAGCTTTTCGGCGGCTTTTATCATTCCTGCGGCGTTTGTGCCCTGTTTGTCTGTACCTGCAACCTCTCTGATTTTCGAGATAGGCATTTTCAAACCGTACTGTTTGCTTACTGTTGCTAAGCACGCTGCTCCGCAGTCGGTTATGTCGTGTTGTTTTATGCAGTAGAGTTTCATTTTTTCAATTACCACTTTCCTTTATAAATATTTATGCACCCATTAATATAACCACATAATCCACCAATTAAAATTATTTTTGTTAAAGTTTTTGTGGTTTCTATTTCAATGCCTAATAGTAGGACATTCAAAATCCAAAGAACGCCAAAACAACTTAGCATAAAAAGTATTGTTTGAAATAAAAATTTAATATACTTTTTCATATAATAATCTCCGCCATAAGACATCCTATGTAAATTGTTATTTACATAGGATGTCAATTTACTATACCGGAATAAACGCACCAATATAAGCACCCGTAACTGCACCGGTAATCATACAATTTTTGGTGTCTGTCCATGTCCAGTCAGGTGTTGTCCAACTTGCAACAAATGCACACATTAATCCAGCACCCCAACCATTTGCTGCACCTAATAAAGCACCTGCAACTAATCCACCATCAACAGTATTTGTATCTACCTCTGATAATTCTTTAAATTGAGATAAATAATCTAATTCACAAACATTTTTTTTCATATGTGCTCCTTATTCTATAATTGCTTCTGCAACAATATAACCTATACCAGCTCCTATAAGAGTTCCTGCTAAAGTACCAACAGGTCCTCCAATAAAAGAACCTACCGTACCCCCGATCTTTGCGCCAACTTTTTCAATTCCTTTCCCAACTGCCAAACCAACTACACTCGAAACAATAAATTTGCAAGGCTCTGTTGTTATTGCCCCACCATTAACTTCCATCATTTCCTGCTCGTTCAGCTCGCAAAAGCCGAAACTGTTTGTCATAGTAAGTTCCATAAATATGTACCTCCTGAATTTTTAAAAATTGTATTTATATCATCAACATCAGCAAAAATCCAGCCGATCGCTCTGAATTTTAGCTTATGTGATAATCAAAGAGTGATAATTCCCAAATTGAGCATAACACCCAAAACCGAATTAGCAAGTGCAATAACCAGCGCAATTATATTTATCACGATAGCATAGGTCGTTTTGTGAGTATTTCTTTTTGTTATGCTCATCACAAGGCTGATAATACTGCACGGATATGTAACGATCGGCAATACCAGTGCAAACAGTGCTCCGATTATCATAAGCACAAGGCTTGGGACATGGATCTTCTTTTTGGTTTCAACCGATATTTCCACTGTGGGTTCTGCAGTTAAATCATATTCTACCATAGCGATACCCCTTTCTCACAAAATATTATCCGTAACACCTATGTACATATCAACGACCATATTGTCAATATCCTGAGGCGTTTTGGGCTCGTTTACCGTAACGTTATAAAGTGAGGTCACCGGTGTAAGCTTATTCTGATTAAGGTAATCAATCAGCTTGTTTACACTTTCCTGCATATTGGCAGGATTGCCGTTATGCGTAATTTTCGCCGCATTTGAAAGTCTGAACTCAGTCTTGAATGTAAATCCATGCGGTACATCGCAAGCTTTATCCACGGGACACAGAATTTCAATATCCATAAGCTGTGTACCGCCAATGCTTTCAACAGCAAATGTAGTAGTTGTAACACACCCGCTTTTGTTAAGTCCCTTCTCCTGAATAAATGCTCCCATACGATTCATAACATCATTTACTTCCTGCTGTGTCATTTTGGCTCTGTATGAAATGACATTTTTCATTTCGTACAGTTGATTTGTTTGAATTTCCATGAATGATTGCTCCTTTACTTCATTTGATAATATCATACCACTAATTATATATTTTGTGTCAAAACTAAGGTAAATGGTAGTTTTATCCCTGCTAATGGTAATTCATTCGTTATTTTTATATTCCATAAGCTCCTTGGGAACTTCGGGTTGGCAGAAGAAAAATCTGCAATTTTTTCCAATTGCCAATGTATTGACAACAAATGCGTAGGCTGCAAGAAAACTGCCATACTTAATTATAAATTCTTTAATTTTTTTCATGGTATTTACCACCTTTCTTTTACTTTATTTATATATTAACATACTATAATCGTTCTGCGTCAAAATTTCTGTGAATGGTTGTTTTAGAGGACTGAGTGGTAGTTTTTGTCGATTTCCGGTACTTAAAAAAGCCTGCTGCCAGTGAAATAACCGCTGCTGTAATGCTCTCAATAACAACAAAAGCATATATTATTTTATAATTCATCATAATAAATGTTGCTACAATACAAAATAAACTAAAAACAATTGAAATACAGCGGTTCTTTTTTCTTTCCATTAAGCTTAACGGTTTATTTGGACTTGCAACAGGCGATAAAATCAGGATCAATGCAAAATCAATTACACAAAATAAAACGCACGTGCGTGTAGGAATAATTGAAGAAAGCTTGTAGGTTAAAATGATTGATAAGTAAACCGACATTGAAAGAATAAAGCATTTTCCCGAAGTTTCACAGTGGTAACCTCCTGCTGTGCTTCGCAAAGGAATAAATACAAGCAGAAAAATCAAAGTTGCTGGCAATCTGCCCAGCAGTATGCCGATAAGTATGGTGGTTATAATATTAGCCAACATTTCAACGATCGTGCCAAAACAATAAACATACAAATTACGTTCTTCACTTTTTATCACACCTCCTTCTATCAAAGTGTCAGTGATAAATGTACTCATTTTATCAAACAAAAATGCCACCCCCAATATATTATTAAGGATAGCATATTTTTACCATATTAAATTTTTTGGGGGCTGAACGGTCGTTTTAGAGTGACGAACGGTCATAAAATTGGAAAAATAAGTGTAGCTTCGCATGAGGATTCATGTCTTTCAATCGTAAATACTCCACCGTATTTTTCTGAGATTGCTTTTACATTGCTGATACCATATCCGTGAAGAAGTTTATTATTCTTGTCTGTTTTAAAATCCGGACTTGTCATTCTCAAAGCTGAGTTTTCAATATTTATAACTAATGATCCGTCGGCTGTTACAATTGATACGGTAATACTTCTGTCGTCCGGATTGGGAACCTTTCTGCAAGCCTCAACAGCATTATCAAGAAGATTTCCCAATGCAACGCATAAATCATATCTTTCAATATTGATTCGTTCTTTCTCAATCTTTATATCACTTTTAAATGTAATGTTGTTAGCCCCAGCAATATTCAAAGCGTTGCTGACGATTGCATCTATCGGCAGAAATCCTGTGTTGATACGTTTATAGGATTTGTCAATATGCTTGATTGCAGTTCTGATATATTGCTTGGCTTCGTCAAAATCCTGTCGCTCAATACATTCGTTAAGGTAAATAAGATGTTTATTGGTATCATGGATAACGCTGCTTATGCTTCTGAACGATTGAGACGCCTGCTCATATTTTTGTTCCTGAAAAGAAAACTGCTGCTCCATACGGCTTTGCTTTTCACGAATTTCTGTGGCTTCTACTATATTTTCAAGCAGATAATATACAATAAGATTTATTATCATTAACCCTGTCGCTGCAAAACATATTCCAATTTCCGCATCAGGTTCACTTGCATCTGTTTCAATAGATATACTAATTAATGTAGCTATGCTTATCAAAGGCGTAATTATAAAGCCAATATAATCCTTGGATTTTATAATCTGAGTGGTTTTTTTTAAAATAAGCGTTACAGTTAATGTTATAATAAAGTTAAATATGACAGACAGCATCAGACTGTAATTCTGCATTGACTGTATATCGGAATTTTTGACAGTTGCAATAATTATGCCATAGCTTATTAGTTCAGAAATCATACCGAATGCTAAGTATGATAATGCCGTAAAAAGTCTTGTTGTCCATTTTGAATTGTACAATAATGTTAGTCCAAACATAATAATAAATGACTTAAAAACATAAAATGCAGGTGCATAGCCAAATTGACTCAAAGCAAGCCCTAATATGTATGAAAAGATAAAAATAGTAAAAAATACAATTTTGTTTACTTTGATATTTTTACTGCCTAAGCACGTTTTGTAAAACAGTATTGTCGTAAACATATCAAAAGCAGTTCCAAGAACTGCAAATATTGTCTGAACCGTATCACTCATTATCTTTTATACCTCATTACCATATATTTTGAAAAAGCCTCTTTTATTTCCGATAATCTTCGTCTGCTTACAGATACGGTTTTTCCTGTTGAAAATTCTAAAGAATCTGCGTTAAACTTTCTGATATATTTCATATTGGCAAGGCAGGTGCGATGAATACTAATAAAATATTTATCTGCCAGCTCCTTTTCAAAATCCGCAAGTTTACCTTTGATTATCATTTCATCTTTATTGGTTGTAATAACAACTCCTGTTCGCTTTTCGGATTCTATGCATACAATGTCGTCAAGATGAAGTATTATCTCCCCATTTTTTTGAGAGATAACGGTGATATTAGTTTCCAATTCTCCGATATAAGCAAGCATTTTCTCAAGCTTTTGTTCAAACAGCTCATAAGAAATAGGCTTAGTCAAATATTGCGAAGCCTGAACATCAAAGCTGTCCTGCATATATTCGGGGTAGCTTGTTATAAAAGCAATTATAACATTTCTGTCCGGAATTTTACGGATTTCTTCGGCTGTTTCAATTCCGTTTCTGCCGGGCATTTCCATATCCATGAATACTAAATCGAAGGGAGATTTTTCATTATAATACTTTTTTAAAAGTTCGTTTCCGCTCGAAAACCTTTCTATATGGAATTCTGTATCGGTTTTTATGGAAAAACGTGTAAGGTAATCTTCTACTATTGTTATTTGACTTAACTCATCATCGCAAATTGCTATTCTATATAACACAGTTCCACCTCAATACAATATTTATTATGTTAAGTGTAACATAATTTGTAAGCAAATGCAATACCATTCAACTTGCTTAAACAACCGTTCACAGGGGAAAACGAATTTAACTATACGTCAGTCGTTTCCATTTTGTCCCCACAAAATCAATGCTTGCTAAAAGATAGCCTTATTCTCCCAAGTTGAACACCCCACCTTTTCTATCGGGTTGAAAAATATTCTCCCCAAGCTGAAACCCACACAACCAAGCCATTTGAACAGAATAACAAAGAAAAGCGAAGCTCTGAAGGCAATAACAGCCTTTGGAGCTTCGCTTTTTTTATGTAATGACGGCATTATCGTGAGATATGGCATCTGTAAAAAACAAGCACTGACGTCAAAATCCCAAAAATGACACCTCAAGACGTCAAAACCGTGTCAAAAGGACGTCAAACGAAGAATTTTTCTTTGTGATAGAATTGAAATCAGGATAAGCGATGTCATTTCGGAAGAATATGATGTCACCTATCCCAAAGATGTTCATTTCCGGCCGGATGTGACTCTTACAGAAAAATTTAGACGAACACCGGAGGTGCAAAATGAACGAGAGAACCTACATGCCCTATGGTACTGAGCACAGCCTTACTATCGGCAAAACAACATTTACGGTAAATTCCTTTACCGACAAAAACGCAGCCAATACGGCAGAAGATTTGCTTATCAAACTGCTGAAATCAAAGGCTGCCGAGCTTATGAGAGAGGAGAAAACAGCGTGATTCCATACAACAATTCTATCATTGTTCCCGTTGATACAGGCTACGGGAATATCAAAAATTCACTTCACCATTTTCCCACAGGCATTGCCGCATACAAAACCAAGCCAGCATTTGAGGGGAAAATTCTTCACATCGGAGATATGTATTACCGCATTGGCGAAGGTCACAAAGAATTCATTCCCGACAAAACAGTTGACGAAGAATTCCGCCTGCTGACTATTGCGGCAATTTGCGATGAGTGTAACTCCTGCGGATATTACGAGGGGAATATTTATCTTGCAGTCGGCTGCCCTACTGCAATGCTTACAGCTCAACGTGAAAGTACAAGAGCGTATTTTATGAAAGAGCCGCGTATCGACTGCGAATACAATAACAAACATTATGATTTGAATATTGTCAGCTGCTTTGTCTATCCCCAGGGATATGCGGAGGTAACGGAGCATCTTCACAATATGACAGACGTTAATTTCGTTATCGACATCGGCAACGGCACGGCAAATATTTTGCAGATAAACAATAAAAAGGTTATCGAAGAAAAATGCGTTACCGAAAAGCTGGGAGTTAATCAGTATATGATGGCTGTACAGAAAGCTGTTATGGCTCGTTTCGGCAAAAAGATTGATTCAGAAATTGTTGAGCATTTCATCAAAACAGGAAATACAGATGCTCCCGAAGATTACCAAAAAATTTTTCGTGAAGAAGCGGAAAAATATTGCAGAAAAATCTTTGATTCACTTTCCAGATGTGAGTATGATTCGGATTTTATGAAGCTCTACATTGTGGGCGGCGGAGGTTGTCTTATCAGACGTTTCGGGAAATATAATTCCGAAAAAACAGTTTTCATCGATGATATTTGTGCAGCCGCAAAGGGTTATCAGAAATTTGCTCTCAGGTCGCTTAAAGCTATGGAAAAGAGGTCTGAATAATGAAGCAGATGAAAAGAATTACTCTCAGACTTTGCCTTGAAAAGACAAATGACAAAGAAATTGCAGACTTCCTTGCCAACATTGACAGAAAAAAGTATCACACGGTAAATTCTGCAATCAAGACGATTTTGTATGAGCATATTCACGGCACTGTGTCCGAAGCAAACAAGAGCAATGATATTGTTTCTGTTATCAAGTCCACCCTTGAAACCGAGATACCGAAGCTGTTCGCAGCTTTGGTATCGAGTATTCACATTAAGAAAGAAAAGTCAGCAGAGCCTGTTGTTGAGTCAAATCCTGCTGATGATGATATTGATATGGATTTTATCGGAGGTTGATGTTATGACTGTAAAAGAATTCTGCAAAGCAAACGGACTGAAATATCAGACGGTTTACAAGAAAATCGCTCACCATAAAAACAAGGAGCTTGCAGGACACATAACCAAGATTAAAGGCGAAAGCATTGACCTTGATGATTATGCGGCGGATTTTCTTCTTCCGATAAAAGTGAAAATTTTACAGGCTGTCCAAGAATGTGAAGCCATTGCCCTTGAAAATGATGAGCTTAAAGGAAAGCTTGATGTTGCCGAATTTAATTTAAAACAGGCAAAGGACAGAATAGTTGATATTACTGCCGAAAGCCAAAAGTTGACCGTAAAAATCACAGAGCTTACAGCGGATTTATCGGATAAAAGCAATCTGCTTTCGGAGTTTAAAAAGCATAATGAACAGCTTGAGAGGAATATTTCAAATCTGACCGAGGAAAACAGCACTCTTAAATCACAGCTTGATTCCGTTCCCAAGCTTTTTAGGAAAAATTCGTAATTCAACAAAATAGAAAAGCACATTCTCTGTGGTGGAAAAATATTAGCATTGAGAGAAAAGCAAGTACATTCAGCCACAGAGAATAATACTAAACGACCATTGAATTATGGGAATCTCTCGCCGCAAAACCACATATATCAAAGCTTTTGCGGCGATTTCTTCTCCATAATTCTAATGGCGTTTAGTATCGCTAATTTTACAGCAAGCATTGATTTTGTGAGAACAAAATCTGTTACGGAAAGGAGCATATATGAACAGAGATATGTCAATAAAAATACGGGTATCGCCCGATGAATATTTAGCTATAAAAAATCGTGCGAAAACAGCAGATATGAATATCAGCAAATTTATCCGCACACTTGCTCTTAAAGGAAAAGTTATTCTGTATAACACAGAAAACATTTACCGCTTCAATCAGCTTATGCGTTCAATCGGAACGAACATCAATCAGATTGCTATGGTGGTAAATTCCGAAAAAAGCGTTTTTAAGGCAGATATTGATAATCTTCGCAAAGAGGTCGGAACGCTTTCCGAGGAGTTTCACAGCATTGTTTCTCCGCTGAGCTGTCGGGAATTGTGATATGGCATACATCAAACACAGAGCCATTCACGTTACGCCGAGGGCACATCTGAAATACATACTTGATCCGGGAAAGAATGAAGAAATGAAGTTCAGCACGGCTATCTGCTGCACTAATGATTTTGAAGCTGTCTGTGAGGATTTCAAAGAGCTTTATGAAATGTTTTCCGATGATAAGTTTGATAATTACCGTAAAAGCAAAAATAATCATATCCGTATTCACTCATATATCCAGTCCTTTGATGAGTCTGTTTCTGCGGAAACTGCTCATCAAATTGGAGTGGAATGGGCAAAGGCTATGTTCGGTGAAAATCGTCCTGTGATAATTTCCACCCACACAAATACGGGGCATTGCCATAATCACATTGCGGTGTGTCCCTTTGATGTTTATGGCAACAGGTGGTTTGCAACAAAGCAAACATATCAGCTTGCAAGGGATGTTTCAGATAAGATTTGCCTTGAACACGGTCTGAGCATCATTGAAAATCCAAAGCGAAATAAATCACTCACTTATGCGGAGTGGTTTGCAAAGCGAAACGGCAGTTCCCTGAAAACAAAAATGGCAGATATTATTGACCGATTGATTATTGATGAAGCTGTTACCGATATTGATTCGCTTATTCTCAAAATGAAAGAGCGAGGATATATCTTCACAAACGAAAAGCGGCTTATCGCAAAGCCGCAGGGTGTGAAGTATGGGTGCTGTATCTCAAAGCTCGGTTATGGATATTCTATGGAAATGCTTCAGATTCGGATTGAAAACAAGCAGAATGAATTTATAGGCAGAAAGATAAGTGCATATCTCGGTATGCAGGTTGAACTTGCGGTTACTATTCGTGAAAATCAGCGTGACGTTTACCGTTCGCAAAGCAATGAACGCATTTCATATTTTCAAGTAAAAAGGACGGCGGATTTGCTTTGCTATGTTCACGAAAATCATATTCATTCGGTTGATGATATGAAAGCTGTTGTCAAAAAGCTTGAGCAGAAAAACGATAAAATACTCAAGCGGTATATGCTGCTTGAAAAGGAAAAGAAGTTGCTTGATTTGCTGAATACATACGGTGATGAATATGCCCGTTTGAAGATTACACCGAATAAAAATGAGCAGCAGCAAAAGCGGTTTGAGGAGTTGTACAAAAAGCTTCTGAATGGCGGAATTATGATTTATGATACACATTCGGATAACTGGCTTGAAAAGCTGAAAAATGCTTTGAACTCCGATATTTCCGAGATGAACAGCGTATCAGCCGAGCTTAGAAAAGCAAATGCTGAGTATTATCGGGCGCAAACCTATTTATCGGATTTGGAAAAGGTGTTGGAAACCGACTATGACCGAATCCGCAAGCAGGAGCATTTGAAAAAGCAGATTGAAATGTATCATCAAGGCTTTGAGCCGCAGGAGGACGGAACGTTCATACGGGAATCCGAGCTGACCTTGCAAAGAAATGCGGAGCTTGCATATCTTGAAGCCGAACGTCAGCGTAAGCTTGAAATACAACGTACTGCCGAAAAGCAAGCAATAGAAAACCGCAGACGAAACAGCTATTATTCAAGATAACCCGTTTCCCATTCCTTTGGGTACTCATAGCCAAATTTTCTCATAATTTCTGCGGCGGCAATTTTTCTTACGGAAAGTTCATCATAGCAGCCGAGTTCTGAAAGCTCCGAAAAAGCTGCATTGTATTTCTTAACCGCCGCAGAAATTTTATTCATTCGGGCATACATTGCACCGATGTCATAAATAAGTCGGGCGTGGTTTACGGAAACGCAGCCCTCCGATGCAAATTCACATTCGGTCAGTACCTCCAGAGCTTTTTTATTCAGCGAATTATCTGCAAGAATAGCGGCATAGTTTCTTGCAATGGTGATGAAATCATCGTTGTACTCACGGCACAGTTTGATAAAAAGAAATGCCTTATCCATAAATTCAAGTCCACGCTCAATATCATTTTCATCAATGTAAAGCAGACCAAGGTTCATATTTATGTTTGCGTACAAAACAGGATTTTCATTTTGATTGCAAAGTGACAATGCCTTGTTCATCAGGCTGACAGCGTGAGGAATTTTCTCGTTTCTGTTTCTGAGAAGCATTGCTTTATTGTTATACAAAAGTGCTCTGTCGCTTGCAGTTCCCGTATCTTTATCATCAAGAATATTTTCACTTTCGGAAATGATTATTTCCATAAGGTCAAGTTTCTTGTAATTATCAAGAAAAGTAAAGGCATCTTCAAGGAATGTAAGGTAATTTGATGTGTTGTTTTTTTCAACATACTTTATTGTATTTTCAATTATCGAAATTACAGCCTTTGAATCGGGAAGTTCATTTCCGATAACAAGAATTTTCTGTTTAATGCTTTTGAAAAATGCACCGCAGTTTGTAAATGACGGTTTCAAATCAAGCACAGCAACATCTCTTATCATAGGGTGAAGCGATATAATATCCGCTTGATTATTCTCGATAAATCCGAGGTCGCACAGCTCGTTAATTCCGTTGGTATCGTTCAGATCAAGCAGCTTTGCAAGGTATCTGATACGAACATTTTCAGCCAATACCATACTACGCATTATTGTCTGATAATCCTCGTCAAGCAGATACAGAGAGAAAAGCGAGCGGATATGGTTGTGATATGTAGCTCTTAAATTTTCTCCGTCCTTGGTTACTTTTATCTTGTCACTCGATTCGGGATTTACGCTGTTGTTTTGCAGATGCGTGAGAATTTCATCGGCAGTATGCATACCTTTTTCAAGGAGCTTTGCTGTCATTTCAACGGATAGTGTATGATGATGAACAGTTTCAATTAACGCATAAATTTTCTCTTTATCTTCTTCGGAATGGGAATAGTATTTGCTTGCAAAATCATAGAGAACATCGGTGTTTTCGATAACATCAAGCTTGAAAATGTGTCCGGCATCAATATTGCTTCGGGTAGTGAAAATGACATTGCAGGGAAATTTCATAAGCGTACCGAGTAAGCTGTCACCCGCACCCGATACATTGAAATTATCAATAATTATGAGCGAATCGGAACGCAGACTTTTCAAAAATCGCAGATGCTTTGTATAGCGGATCTGGTCGGTATCCGTATCGCTGTCACCGATGAAGTCAATATCGGTTATCATATCTTCCAGACTGCTGCTGTAATTAAAATACAGAATGTTACGGTATTCGCTTTTGTGCTTTTTGGCATAAGCCTTTGCAAGCTCACTTTTACCTATGCCTGCAAAGCCGTGAATAAACACCTTACTGTGTTCGGTAACGGCGGTATGTAAATCGTTCAATTCGTTATCCCGTCCGCAGAAATATCTGCAAGGAGATGGGGCTTCTGCACCGAATACTCTTTCCGATACTGTTATTGCAGAGGTTGGGAGCATTGTTTTATCCGAGGGAACAAATGGGCGGTCTATGGCAGTAAAAATGACTTTTCCGATAAATTCGCATATTTTACGAACATCGGATAATTCTTCTTCGGGCAATATCTCTTTCTTCAAATTTTCGGAGAGTGAATAATCATTTCTCACAAGTGACAGCAAATCCTCGTACAGCTTGTTTATGTCAAAGACTATTTCAAAGCAGTTTTCCTGAAAGCTGTCTCCGATAATTTCCGAGCCGTTTTCACGATAGAAATTTACTATTACCGCAGGAATGGGACGATTGCCTTTTATCCAACGGCTTATGGCTGAATTGGAGTAGATTGTTTCGGAGCTTTCTTCGTAATGGTCGATGAAAATATCTGTTACAAGGTCATTCTGAGAGTATGGTCTTTCCCTGTTTCGGGTGGTGTACATATTTTCACGGCAGTTCTCGATTATGATATTTATTACCGTACTGAAATCAACTCTGTTCATCGGCAGCTCCTTTCATTCAGGCTCTTTTATTAATTATACCACAAATATTGACAAAACTCAACCGCAAACATTCTACGAAAACGTTTTCGTAAATCTATTGATTTTCAGCATTTTATGATGTATAATGAATATAGTCATAATCTGCTGTTTGGAAAGGTAGGATTTTATGAAATTAAAACAGCAGAATAAAATTACAGCTCTCTATTGCAGACTCAGCCGTGATGATGAATTGGGCGGCGATAGTATGAGCATTCAGAATCAGAAAACTATGCTTTCTCGGTACGCAAATGACAACGGATTTATCAACACGGAATTCTTTGTTGATGACGGTTACAGCGGAACAAATTTTGACCGTCCCGATTTTCAGAGAATGATTTCTCTTATCGAGGACGGAAAAATCGGGGCTGTGATTGTCAAGGATTTATCACGTCTTGGACGTGAATACCTTAAAACAGGATATTACACCGAGATATATTTTCCGCAGAAGGACGTCCGTTTCATTGCAGTTAATGATAATGTTGATTCTGAGCTTGGTGACAATGATTTTGCTCCGTTCAAAAATATTGTCAATGAATGGTATGCCAGGGATATAAGCAAAAAGGTCAAGTCGGCATTCAGAACAATGGCGGCTAACGGCGGATACATTCTCGGTCCTGCTCCTTATGGTTACAGCAGGGTTGAACTGAAATCCAATAAGCTGATACCAAATAAATGTGCCGATAATGTCAGGCTGATGTTCCGCCTTGCACTTGAAGGCAAAAGCTGTCATATGATAGCAACACAGCTCAGAAAAATGCAGGTGCTTACGCCGCATTCATATAATCATTCCGATGAGATAGGAAGCGGATCTTCTGTGAAATATCCTTATGACTGGGATACGGGCAGCGTTTATCATATACTGACCAATCCCGTTTACACAGGGAAAATTGTATGCCTGAGATACGGTGTCAAATCATTCAAGGATAAGCGTATCATTAAGCATGATTCTGATGATTGGGTAATCACAGAAAATACACACGAGGCTCTTGTCAGCGAGGAGGATTTTCAGACTGTTCAGCAGCGTGTATCCGTTAAGCGTGATTCCATAACTTCAAATGCCGATAATATTTTCATAGGACTTGTTTATTGTCCTGACTGCGGGAAAAGACATGGGTTTGCTTCTACGAAAAATAGAAGAAAATCTATCGGGACATACAGATGTCAGACAGCTATACGTCACGGTTTGTCAGCCTGCTCGGGACACAACATTCAGTTTGAGCAGCTTTACGCTGTTGTGCTTGATGATATACGGCGTCATGCTTCGTTGGCTGCGGAGGATTCGGAAAAATATATCGAAATGCTTACCAATGCCGCCGAAAATGCTCAGAATAATGATTCTGCATCGTTCACAAAAGAAATTGAAAAATCCCGCAAGCGTATCTCTGAGCTTGAATTTTTGATACAGAAGCTTTATGAGGACAAGGTGTTCGGAGTGATTGCCGAAGATACATACAGATCCCTTTCAGACAATATGGAAAAGGAACATTCCGAGCTTTCAAAAAAGGTGAAAGAGCTATCTGACGCTGTTGTGGCAAATGCTGAAAAGCTTCAGGGAGCAAAGGATTTTGCAGGACTTGTAAGGAACTATGTTGATATTCAAAGCCTTGATTACGAACTGATTCACACATTGATTGAAAAGATTTATGTTCATCAAAAAGAATTTGTTGACGGAAAGGCTGTTGTTAAGGTGGATATTTATTACAGATTCGTTGGAAACACATCTGATAAAGGCAATTCGATTAGCTTTAAAAACTGAATTATTTTTTATTGATAGGATTTAGGGATATTGGGTGCACAATAGAACTAAATCCTACAGTTTTTCTACGCTTGCGGGTATCTGCCCCATTATTGCTCCGCATCACAATCTCGTCCCCCGACAGCACCGAAAAAAGGTGTTTTTTCATCGGTTTCTGCCGAGGAAACAAAGTGCATTGAAAGAAATTCAGTCAGAATCAGAGTCCGTACAGTAATCAAGTCCCCGAATGATCTTCAAATACACATTCGAGTATCTCTCACGTTCCGCACCGTCGGAATTCATCATCGCTTCAAGGAAATAACTTCTTGCTTCCGTTCTTTCGTCCCACTCACGAACTTCTTCATAGCAAACTGTTGTGATGCTGTCTTTTGCAATTTGGGTAAAATTCACTTCTGCCCGTCTCCCGTCTTTCCGTAACGCAGAAATTCAAGGAATGCGTCTTTGGGAATATGTATCTTCCGTCCCGACCTCACCGTCGGAAGATTCATCTTTTCACGGTTTCGGTAAAATGTCGAAAGTGAAATTTCCATAGCCGCAGCCGCTTCGGCAGGCGTAAGAAAATTTCTGTCCAGCTTTTCGATTTCTTCTATAAGCAGTCTTTTCA
>ERZ1026854.911-NODE-911-length-19917-cov-8.581210_pt1 | contig 19917 bp, 17 predicted proteins | sample MGYA00380157_ERZ1026854 | MGnify/ENA primary metagenome ERZ1026854 (study PRJEB33269, sample SAMEA4719793) | human gut metagenome | biome: human-associated habitat; feature: organic feature; material: feces | place: Cameroon | collected 2013-10 ... | reverse complement strand
ATGTAATAGATTGGTTGAAATATGCAGAAATTTGTTGTAAAATAAAAATATGTTTATATAACGGTGATGAAAAAATGGATAAAATGAGCAACGGATTCAAGTACAGCAGGGTACTTTCGATATACACAAAGCTTATGGACGGCGAAGTGATAAACAAGGCGGCAGAAGCGGAGTATTTCGGGGTGAATCAGAGGACTATACAGCGTGACATTGATGATCTGAGAATGTTTTTCGAGGACAAGGCAGCCGAGGGTGATGTTCAGCGTGAGCTTATTTACAGCCGTGAGGACGGTGGATATCGGCTTGTGACAAGGGGCGAGGATGCGCTGACGAACAGTGAGGCGCTTGCGGTATGCAAGATACTTTTAGAGAGCCGCGCGTTCACGAAGGCGGAGATGGAGCCGATAATCAACAAGCTGCTGAGAGGCTGTGTGCCGATGAAAAATCAGCGGACGGTGATGGAGCTTATCACGAACGAGATGTTCCACTATGTTGAGTTAAGTCATCACAGAAAGTATCTTGATTCGATGTGGGATATCGGCGAGGCTGTACAGAAGCAGCTTTGCATGAAGATAGAATATGAAAAGCAGGACGGTGCGGTCGTGGAGCGAGTGAATGAGCCGGTTGGGATAATGTTTTCGGAGTTCTATTTTTACTTGACGGCGTTTATCGAGGACATTGACAGGGAGAAAGAGTTCCGCAACAAGGATGACATTTTCCCGACGATATACAGAATCGACAGGATAAGACGTTTTGAGGTGCTGGACAGGCATTTTGACATACCGTACAAGGACAGGTTCGAGGAGGGCGAGTTCCGCAAGCGGATACAGTTTATGTACGGCGGCAGGCTGCGGAGGATAAAGTTTATCTACAAGGGCAAAAATGTTGACGCTGTTCTTGACCGTTTACCCACGGCGAAGATCCTGGAGGAGACTTCCGACGGATATATTATTTCTGCGGAGGTTTTTGGGGATGGGGTCGATATGTGGGTTAGGAGTCAGGGGGACAGGGTGGAGATTATTGAATAGGAGAAGATTTTATGTTTTTAGCAGAATTTTCAAAAGAAAATCAGAAGAGTTATCTTGAACTTGCATTTGCGTTGGTGAATGCAGATGGAAAAGTTACAGATGAAGAATTGAACACATTGAATCTGTACAGAGCAGAAATACCCGATATGCAGGATATAGCTGCATATCGGACAGATGATATATCGGCTGCTGTGCTGTCGCTCGGAAAGCTGGATGAGCGTTCAAGAAAGAAGATATATTTTGAGCTTATTTCTTTGGCTTATACGGATAATGAGTTTTCTGATGAGGAAAAAGTGTTTATCAATAAGATACAGGCAGAGTTTAAACTTTCGGAAACTGACTGCAATGAAATGGATATTATTGCAGAGGGGTTGATGAAGATGCTTAATAAGCTTGGAGATGTTATAAATGGATAAGAACAAAAAGCCATCATTTTCTTTTAAAAATATGCCAATTTTAAGAAGAAATAAAGCAGAGGAAAATAAAGAACATGATGAAAGCAAAACGCTAGAAAATATTGGCGTTGTTGGTGGATTAAACGACACTGTCAGAAAACAAACTGAAGAGGCGGCTCAAAAATTTGCAAAGCCTTCAAAATATACACGCTCTCTCTTGGATGATGGAAGTGCAAAGGAAAGAATAAAAAGAGAGGCTTTTAAGGGAAATGTTGAAGTTAGAGATCCTTATACAGACGATGTTCTTTGTTTAAAAAAATCTGAAGCAAGAATAAATTATGGAGATGAATGGACTAGTCATGCAGCTGAAGCAGATCATAAAGTTTCGTTAGAACATCGGTATGAGCAAACAAAGAATAATCCATGGTTAACAAATGATGATGTGAAAAAATCATCTAATGATTCAAAGAATTTAGAGGTCGTTTCACGAAAGTTTAATAATGCAAAAAGAAAAAGATCAAATTCAGAATTTGTAAATGGTGAAGAGTACTTAAAGAAAACAGGCGTTGAATTAACACAGGAGGGAAAATCCAAGGCTATTCAAACAGAAAAACAAGCACAAAGAGAATTAAATGTTCAGGATTTTAAGGATAGTACAAGAAATCTGGTTCAAACAGGTCATAAAGCCGGTGTAACTGCGGCAAAATCAGGAGCAATAATTGGAGGTGGGATGTCAGCTATAAGAAATGCTGTTGCTGTTGCCAAAGGAGAGAAAGATGCCGGAGAAGCAATTTTGGATACTGCTAAAGATACGGCTGGAGCGGCAGCATTAAGCTATGGAACGGGTGCTATTGGTACAACACTTGCTCATTCGCTCAGCTATTCTTCTAATCCGTTATTGAAGACCTTATCAAAAACTAATTTACCTTCACAGGTTGCTGTTGCTGTGCTTGAAACAGGTAAAACCATGAAAAAATATATTTGCGGCGAGATTGACGGAACTGAGTGTATGACGGAGCTTGGTGAAAAAGGTACGGGGATGATTGCAGCATCATGTGGTGCAGCAGTTGGACAGATAATGATCCCAGTTCCGGTTTTAGGCGGAATGGTAGGTTCTATGGTTGGATATGCATTTTCGTCATCTTACTATAGTGAACTTGTTACTATTATGCAAAACAGAAAGCTCGCACATGAAGAACGATTAAAAATAGAGGCAGAATGCAAAGAAACGATTGCTGCTTTGAAACAGTACCGCCAAGAAATAGAGCAGGTTGCAGAAAAGTACTTTGCTGAATATACAATGGTATTTCAAAATGCATTTAGTACAATTGATTCATCCTTGATTGCAGGAGATACAGATGGTGTTATTTCAGGTGCAAATATGATAACCGAAAAGCTTGGAGGAAAGGTTCAATACAATAACATGACTGAATTCGACGAGTTTATGAATGATGAAAATTCAGATTTCATTTTATAAGATGGAGGAATAACTATGATACCGTTACTTATAGGAGCTGGAATTGCCGGAATTCTTGGTGCAGGAGGAATGGCAGTTGCAAAAGATACCCAAAGAGAGGCAGAGGAAACGTTAAATCAAGCAAGAACAATTTATGACGATGCCAAAATGAGCTTGGAATCCCAGCAAAGAAGTACAGAAACATCATTAAAGAATTTAGGTGATGCAAAATATAGAGTGCTTACTGATTTAATACCGCAGTTTATTATTAGTTTTAATAAATTTAAAAATGTTTCTTTTACGAATTCAGTTGGTATCAATGAATTAGATAACTTAAAATTGGAACAATTTTCATCAGCGGATTTTGCATCTCTAAAGCAGCTTGCTGATACAAGCGAGGGCTTGAAGAAGGGTGCTGTTGCAGGCGGTGCAGCAGGTGCAGCTATTGCATTGGGAGCAGGTGCATTAACGGTTGATGCAATGCTTGGCGCCGGAACAGTAGCAAGTTTTGCAAGTATCGCAGGTGTTGGTGCAGCGGCTGACCTTGCATTGGCCGGAATAGGTGGTCTTGTTCCGGGATTGGCGGTCGTGGCAGGACCGGCGTTGCTTATAGGAGGTTTTGCATCATTTTATAAAGCAGATGAAAATCTTGAAAAAGCAAAATCGGCTTTAGCACAATCGGAAGAAGCTGCAGAAGAAATGGATAATGCAGAGTATTTATGCAGACAGATAGAACGCCGCAGTGATATGTTTAATGATGTTTTAGATAGATTAGTGCCACTATTGCGCAGAAGTGTACAAGAATTAAATAGAATCTCAAATGTAACATTTGAAGCAAGGGTAGTCAAGAAACGTGGAGCTATTGCACAGTTTTTTGCCAATTTATTTAATATACAACTCAAAGATAAAATTGTTACCAAAAAGATGAAAAAGAATGATTATAATAATCTTAATGATAGTGAGAAGGCATTTTTGGCAATGAGCGGAGCAATTGCCAAGGCTGTCAAAGCTGTTATAGATACACCCATACTTGATTCGTATGGTAATGTAACATATGAATCTGAAGAGGTGGTTGACGAAATGGATGATAATATTCCGGATTATGAACAGAAACAGCAAATTTTGTTGAGTAGATTATCATGACCTTTAATTGTCACAAATGCGGAAACTGCTGCCGTAATATATGGAAAACGGGATTGTTAAAAGAATTTGAGAACGAAAAAGGTGAATGTATTCATTTGACGAAGGACAATCTATGTGACATATACGATCATCGTCCGAATATTTGCAATGTAGAAAAGATGTATGATATGTATTTTAAAGATTTTATGAGCTATGATGAATACATTCATGAAAATTACAAGGCTTGTAAGAAACTTAAAAAGTAAAAAATTAATGGTTGGAACATATAGTGTTCTTGCTATGATTTATTAATAATTGACTTGTATTTGGCGATTTGTTTATTAAAATTGTGCATATATACAAACTGGGTGAAAATCCCTTGACTCCCCACCAATTTCGTGCTATCATATCAAACAATAAATTCAGAAAGGAGGCAGACTCATGAAACGACTTAGCATATACTACAGACACAAAACAATATTTACGAAAAAGAGATCGGTTATGAAAATGGGTCTGTCTTATTGTGCGCTATAAAGGCGTTATGACGTTACACAGACACAATTTTATTTAAAAGCGTTTTCTCTTTCGGGGGAAGACGCTTTTTTTCATCAAGGAGAATTTTATGTTAGAGATCAAAGGAAAATTCAACACTGCAAAGGTGTTCACAGATATTATTGACGAGGATTCTATCAGGCAGGTTTATGAGCTTTGCAATCAGTCGTTTGCGGAGGGTGCGAAGATCAGAATGATGCCTGATGTTCACGCGGGGGCAGGGTGTGTTATTGGGACGATCATGACTATCACGGATAGGGTTGTGTAAAGAGTCTTATTCCGTCAAAAAATTGATTTGTGTTTAAAAACTCCTGCAAACAACGAAAATGCGTTGTTTGCAGGAGTTTAAAATTATTCCGAAAAGTCTTGAAAGATATTTTTTCAGGCAACTTTTTTTATCGCAAGCCTTTTCAAGTGAAATTTATGCAGATTAAAACCGCAGCAAATCATGGCAATTTCTAAATTCAAGTTATTTAAACCACGTCTGCGAGCTCTTGTGTAGGATCTGTTCCACTTGATGATCCCGTTTGCGCCTTCGGATTGAATGCTTCTGTTCATTCTGAGAAGCGCTCCGTGAATACAGTTCAGATTGTTAAGAACCTCATTGTGAAAAGCTGTTAATTCTTCATTTATGCGAACAGTACGGTTGCATTGGCACTTGCAGCATTTTTCTTTATGAGGACAGTTTGTACAGTCTTCGCACTGATAGAATTCCTCTGTTCTGCCGTATTTGTTTCCCTTTACGGGTCTGCTGTAAAGATAATGAAATTTTTTGTTGTTAGGACACACAAGATCGCCGTCCCAATCTATGGGGAAATTCACCGCTCTGTAAGGATCATTGCGGTATTTCATATACTTCTTCATTCTATGTTCTTCACAGTACAGATAGTTGTTGAAGCTTCCATAGCCTGCGTCAGCCACCGGATATTCGGGATATTTTCTGTATATCCCATTGAATTTTTCCATAAGCGGTTTAAAGCAGTCCATATCCGAAGCATACTGCTTTATATCATATACAGCAATATACTCATCGCAGACACCGAATTGTATGTTGTACCCCGGCAGCAGCTGATCGTTTCCCATATGGTCTTTTTTCATACGCATAAAGGTTGCATCATGATCTGTTTTGGAATAGCTGTTTCGTTCATCACCACATATTTTTATGTGCTCTGCATACTTTTTATACTAATTCTCGATCGTTCTATAGACAAAATCGACAGATAGAATAAGTTCAGTTAGGTCACTGCGTTGACCTTGGAGAGCGACCGCAGACTGGCTGTCGCCTGGCAAGGGAGCTTGACGCAGAATGAACTTATTATAGCCAAGAGTTTGTCTATAGGTTGATCGAGAATTAGTATTAAGTCGTTCAATGTACTGTGTGAGTGTGTCAAAATGACGATGTTCCGATGTTTTATGATGTCCCCGTCCTCTGACAACAGAAGCAGGGTCAAAATTGCAAAGTTCTACATACTGCTTTAATATCTGCTCAAGATACTCGATAGCATATTCTTCACGAATACCGAATTTTACGCCGAACGGAGCTATTCTTTCGTTCATCTCGCTTAGCAGTTCAGTTATCTTTGCAAACACCTTCACACGATTTTTCTCACAGCTCTTTTTCCATACCCAGCTGTATTTGTTGGCATTGGCAGCAATCTTTGTACCGTCTATTAAATGTGGTTAAGATCTACATTTTCATGCTTGAATATGTAAGCATTGATGTCGGCAAATATTTCGTCAATTCTGTCGTTCAGCACATTGTTCATGAAATTATCTATCGTCATATGGCTCGGAGGCGGATTATCCTGCAATAACCACATGAAGCGGATATCCGTTTTATGCAGCTTTTCTATTTTTCTCAATGATTCATAGCCGTTTTTCATGAATGCAAACAGTATTACTTTCAGCAAAGTTTCTTCATCATATCTTGGTTTGCCTGTCCTGCGGTCCTCAATCGTCAGGTATTTATTCAGGTCAATATGATTGATCACTTCACAGAATGTATATACAGGATCTGTTGCTTCAATTATTTTTTCAATTTCTATTGGAAATTTTATTTGATAGGGTGTATAATATTCTTGTGAATAGTTTTTCATCTCAAATAATTATACCACAAAAAAGACTGCTTTTCTACCCTTTCGGGTGGATTGGCAGTCTTTTTTGTTGGGGATTTTTTTACAGCGCCTTTAATCAGAATTTTTTAGTGTAAAACGTATCTCCGTAGGCGAATGACCGCAGTATTCCCGTATTTTTCGACTCATATCGTTTGCACAGCAGAAGCCCGTAACATCGGAAATATCCCCGAATTTCATCGCTGTATGGCGGATAAGCTCGCAGGCTCTTGTACAGCGGATATAGGAAAGATATTCACGGGGGGACATTCCCGTTTCCGCTTTGAATGTGTGGGCAAGATACCCCTCGCTGATGAAATTGTCGGCGGCAATATCCGCAATTCTTATGCTGTCGGCGTAGTTCTGCTCAATATATTCACGAACCTTTGCCGTAAGCACTCTGCCCGCACGTTCGGCGGACTTTTCGTCACGGGGACGGATAATATCATAGAATTCCGACACTATCTCCAACGCCGCACCAAGCTCGGTGTAGATGTTCCCGCCCGAAGCAAAGATCTCGGACAGCTTTTCAAAGCCCGACAGCAGTTCGGGCTTATTTTTTATCACGATAATGCCGCCCTTGCTGGTATCTGTCAGCATGGAAAAAAGGTCGGGACGGATAAGCTGCTTTTTCAGCTCCCACGGGTTTATGACGGTAATGAACCGTCTGTACTGCGGCTCTGGTTCTACCGCGACATTGTGGTGTTGACGGCTTTTTATAAGTGCGGAATCGCTGTCGGAGAGCGTTATCGTTTCGTCTCCCGCAGTAATATGCAGCCGTCCTCCGACTATGTGCATAATTTCACAGGAGGTGTGTGCGTGGCTTACCTTGTGAAGCGGTTCATCATAGTATTTTGCATGCTCGATAATTGACATTTTATCACCCTTTTTTATTATACATCATAATGAGATAAATCGCAACAGAAAAACAGCAGATTTTATATAATAATCAGCAGATAATATAATGCTATTTCTCGGTAAATCGGTTAAAATATAAGTAATTACAAGGGGAGACCCCTTTGTCAAATCGTTCTAAAATAGTGAAATTAACAAAGTTAGTTGCTCGGTGCCGGTAAAACTTCTTTATCGGTATTAACCAAAAGGAGAAATTGCTTATGAATATCAGAAAATTTATATCTGCCGTAATATGCACAGCTATGCTGCCGGCCGTTTTTACAGGCTGTAACCAAAATAGCGATAATGCCGAAGCTGAGGAAACAACCGTTCAGATGACCGAATCGGAAACGACTGTAACGGAAGCTCCCGGAGAGATACCCCTTGCAAGTGTGAACACTTCCTACAAGGCTGTTTCCGTAGATGGAAACACCGTAAATACAGACGAGAACACAGTCTGGAGGGGACTGGGCGTTGTTACAGGAAACAACTCCTCCCGTTTGCTGATGGACTACAAGACCCAAAATCCCGACGCTTATTGGGAGATAATGAACCTGCTGTTCAAGCCCGACTACGGTGCGGGACTTTCTCACGTTAAAATTGAGTTCGGAACGGACGTTAATTCATCTTCGGGAACAGAGCCGTCCATAATGCGTTCTGCCGATGAAAAGGCAGACGTTACAAGAGGTGCGGGCTTTATGTTTGCGGCAGATGCACTTTCTATTAACCCCGATATTACCGTTGATCTCCTCCGCTGGGGCGAGCCCAAGTGGGTAACGGACGCATTTTCCGAGTCCCGGGAGGCTGGCTTTGAAGCACGATATAAATGGTACAAATCGGCTATTGACGGTGCGTTCGATACATACGGAATGAAGTTTACCCACATCAGTGCAGACGGAAACGAGCCTGATAAAATTGACACCGAATGGATAATCTATTTTGCGGACAGACTGGAAAATGAAACCGACGAGCGTTACGATTACGGAACGATAAAGATAGTTGCTTCCGATGAGGTCGGTTCGTGGAACATCGCCGAGGAAATGATGAAAAACGAGGAGCTGAGAAACGCCGTTGACGTTCTCGGAGAGCATTACAATACTTGGGCAAGCGAAAACGCAAAGGTTCTCAACAAGACCTACGGCAAGGAACTGTGGTACAGCGAAGGCATCGCTCCCGCAATAATCTCACACCTTGGCGTAACAAGCAACGGCAGCGGCATAAACGGCACAAATGGAGCTTTGGACGTCTGCAACAGAGTTATTAACGGCTATTACAACGGCAAAATGACTATGTATGAGTATCAGCCTGCCGTGGCGGCGTATTATTCGGGAGCAAAGTTTTTCCCGAAATCTTTGATAAACGCACAGGATCCCTGGAGCGGATATTACGAAGCTGACAGCGGAATTTGGACATCTGCCCATTTCACTCATTTTATCGAAAACGGCTGGAGATTTATTGACAGTGCATGCTACGGCGACGGTAAGGAAAATCACGCTATTTCCGACACCACCAACAACTATATGACTGTTACCGACACGGAAACAGGTGATTATTCAATCATCATCTGCAACGACAGCGACGAGCAGAGAAATTACACCTTTACCCTTGAAAATATGAAGCTTGCCGACGCTCCCTTTACCGTCTGGGAAACAAGAGGCCCCGATGAAGGTCAGGCGTTTGATGAGAATTATTTCAGGAATATCGGCAAATATCTTCCCGTCGAAACGGACGGAAAATACGCATATTCCATCGAGGTAAAGCCATATTCAATAGTTACCGTTACCACTCTTGACAAGACCGCAGATACTTCCGTTTACAACTGCAAATATGAGGATATTCCGCTTGACATAAACTATTCCGACGATTTCGAGTATGCCGATGATTTTCTTTCCGCAAGAGGAAATGCTCCCCTTTATACCACCGACCAGGGCGGTGCATTTGAGGTTGCCGAAGTCGGCGGCGGTAAGGTTCTTATGCAGATGATAAACTCCGAAAATAAGCCTACCGACTGGCGTTTAAGGGGTACTCCAAATCCCATAACATCGCTCGGCGATGACCGCTGGGCGAACTATTCGGCGGAGATAAGCTTCAAGCTTGACAGCGATAAAAAGGATAACTATGTTTCCTTCGGCGTGCGTTATCTGACCGCTGAACTGGACGCTTGGTCTGCGGAAAACGGATATAGCTTAAAGGTTTATCCGAGCGGGTATTTTGAGCTGAGAAAGAACACCGAAACTGTTGCAAACGGCGATATTGACGGCTTTGACAATTCCGCTTGGCATACCGTAAAAATTACCGCCGTGGGAAACCACATTTCCGCAGAGCTGGACGGTTCGGAAATAGCCGTATTTGACGATGAATGGGGCTATGCACATTCGGGACGGATTTCAATAGGCAGCGGACTTTACAACAATATTTTCGACAATCTGAAGGTTTCTCCCGCAGAGGGCAAGTCCGTTATTACAAGAGTAGATGACCATGAGCCAACCGTTACTTACAACGGCAATTGGGACAGAAAGGTTCCCGACGATTATATCCATTTCAACCGCACACGTTCAAAGGCGGATATAACCGAAGAGGACACGGAAGAAAAGAGTATGGAATTCAGCTTTGATGGCGATCATTTTGCTCTTATCGGCAAGACCTCGGAATGCGGATTTGATGTTTTCGTTGACGGAGAGCTTCTGGGATCCGCCGAAACAGAAGGCGTAAAGGCTCGTCAATGCTTCTATTCCGCAGATGTCCCCGAGGGCAGCCACAACGTAAAGATAGTTGTAACAAGCGGAAGATTTGCTGTTGATGTTATTGAGTATTGATACTAAGGAAATACTGATTAATTCACTATTTTAATGCATTACGTTTCCTAAATACGTCACTCAGGCAATAAGGAAAATAAAAATGTTGATTAAATCAGTAGTTCCTTAGGAAACGGAACAAATAATATTTCCCTTAGTATTTTCAAAGGCGCTGTAAAAAAATCCCCAACAAAAAAAGACTGCCAATCCACCCGAAAGGGTAGAAAAGCAGTCTTTTTTGTGGTATAATTATTTGAGATGAAAAACTATTCACAAGAATATTATACACCCTATCAATTAAAATTTCCAATAGAAATTGAAAAAATAATTGAAATTCAGATCACCTTTCCCTAGATGAAATCTCTTTTCAGCAACATTTACGGCGAATCCGCTCTTGCCATTCTCAAGGAATACGGCACTCCAAAGAAGCTTGCCAAAGCTCATATTTCTAAGGTCGATTCGCTGCTTCACGGAAGATGCAAATGCTCTGATGCCGATATTATTGAAGCTGCAAAACACTCTGTGAGCATTTCCGATGACTGCTATGCTTTTGAGATCATGGATGCTATTGAGAATCTTGAATTCATTCAGCGCAGGATCGAAAAATATGATGCTCAGATAAAGCTGTTGGTTGATGAGCTGTGTCCGAATCTGCTTACCGTTCCCGGTATCGGAATACTACCGCAGGACTTATTGCCGGTGAAATAGGTGATGCAGAGCGTTTTCACAGTGCAGAAAGCCTCATATCTTACAGTGGGATTGATGTCACTGTTTACGAATCCGGCAAGTACAAGGCTAAACATCTGATGCCGTCAAAAAAGGGTTCACGCTATCTTCGCTATGCCCTTTTTCAGGTTGCAAGAGTTGTTCGCCTGCACGATCCTGTTTTTAATGCCTATTATGCCAAAAAACAGGCTGAAGGCAAGCAATACTATGTTATCCTCGGGCATATCCAGAAGAAGCTTTGCCGTCTTGTTTATTCGCTTATGAAGTCCGGTAAGAACTACGAGAGCCGTTCTCAATAACTTTTGTTCTTCATATTTTTTTATTGGCTGCCTCCCGTCGGTCTGCTTTGCTGTACTATTTTTTTAATTTGTTAATTATTTGTGAATCCTTTCGCTCGCCTGTTGATTTATTTATAGTTGGCTCCATTGATTTTTATTTCTACAGTTGCCAGACCGTAGTTTTATTTTATCACATGGAGGTTTTTGGTTAAAGACTCTTCGCTAAAGCTCTACCGAACCCCGCGTCTAACGCGGCGGTTTACTATAACAAAAATCGGCTGCAAGTGCGATTTTTCACTTGCAGCCGATATATATATATTATCCAATGGCAAAAACGAATTTATTTAACCCAAACTTCTTCCGCAATTTCCTTGACGAGTGCAAGCTTTGCCCACTGTTCCGATTCGGTGAGCTTATTGCCTATCTCGCAGGACGCGAAGCCGCACTGGGGGCTCAGGCAAAGTCTATCGAGGGGGATATACTTTGCGGCTTCGTTGATACGGTCGATTATAGTCTGCTTATCTTCAAGCTCGGGCTTCTTTGTTGTGATAAGTCCGAGGACAACTTTTTTATCGCCGCTTACAGCCTTTAAAGGCTCGAAGCCGCCCGAACGCTCATCGTCAAATTCAAGAAAATATGCGCTTACATTTTCACCTGCGAAAAGTGTTTCCGCAACGCTGTCATAAGCGCCGCTGCTTGCGTATGTTGAATGGAAGTTTCCTCGGCAGACGTGAGTTGTTATAACGAGGTCATCGGGCTTGCCCTCGATAGCGAGGTTGTTTATTCTCAGAAGCAGCTTCTTTATATCTTCAAGACCCGCATCGTCAACGTCAAAAATTGCCTTTGCGTTCGGGTCAACTATCATTCCCCAAGAGCAGTCATCGAACTGGATATTGCGGCAGCCTGCTTCATAGAGGTCGGCAATGACTTTTTTATAGCCGTTTGCGATATCCTGAACGAGCTCTTCTGTATCGCTGTAGTATTTTCTCGTATTTTCGAGGGCAAATGGCATTATCATCTGTTCAAGGAACTGGGCAGGTGCGGGGATCGTCTGCTTTGCGACTGTATTTTCATCTTCAAGAGCTTTTATGAACTTGAAGTGTTCCACAAAGGGGTGCTTGTCAACGGAAACCTTTCCGATAAGGTATGTATCGTCTATCATTGCAGCTTCGCCGTGGAAAGGAAGTCCTGTTTTGGTTTTGCTGTGACCAACACCGTTGAATCCCCACATAAAGTCGAGATGCCAAGTCGCTCTGCGGAACTCGCCGTCGGTAATGATGTGGTAGCCTGCTTTTTTCTGCTTTTCGACAAGGTCAAGGATAGCTTTATCTTCAGTCTCTTTGAGCTGTTCTGCGGAAGTTGTGCCGCTTTCAAAATCAGCTCTTGCTTTTTTCAGATATTCGGGGCGGAGAAAGCTTCCAACGAAGTCATAACGATAGGGTGATGTAATTTTACTCATTTTTATTACCTCTCTTTTTCATATTCATAATTCTCAATTCCGATTGAATTGCTGTGTTTAGAGTATATCATAAAAAGAGAGGATAGTAAAATACATTTAAATATGCTTTAATCATAGCTTCAGTCTATTGACAAATGTACTTTCAGTTGTTCGAGATAACTTTTTCCGTAGCGGCTCAAGATGAAATTTTTCTTTGTGACGATGCCTATTTTCATATAGCAGTCCGATTCGAGCGGTCTTGCGATGATGTTTTCGCCGTTCAGCTTTGAGTCGATTATACCCGAGCTGACGGTGAAGCCGTTCAGACCTATCAGCAGGTTGAAAAGCGTTGCTCTGTCGCGCACCATTATGTTTTTCGGCAGTTCGAGAGAGCTTAAGAACTCCTCCGAGAAGTAGAAAGAGTTGTGTTTTCCCTGCTCAAACACGAGATAAGGGTAAGGTTTCAGGTCTTTGACCGTTATCATATTTTTATTCGCAAGTGGGTGTTCGCCCGAGATGAAAACGTGCGGTTTTGCGCGGTAGATTTCCTCAAAAACAAGGTCGCTTTTCTGGATAAGCTTTGAGAGGACAGATTCGTTATGCTCGCTAAGATATAAAATGCCGATCTCGCTTCTGCCGAGCGATACATCGTCGATTATCTCGTAGGTCTGCGTTTCGCGGAGGGTAAAGCTGTAGGAATCGGCGTTGTATTTTCGGATAACGTCGATGAAAGCATTTACGGCGAAGGAATAGTGCTGGCAGGAAACGCTGAAATGCGGTTTCTGCGAATGTTCGCCTTTGAAATGCTCTGTCATAAGGTCGGCTTGTTCAAGCACCTGCCTTGCATACGAAAGCAGGACTTCGCCGTCACGGGTAAGCTCAACGCCTTTATTGGAGCGGATAAAAGCGGTGATGCCCATTTCGTCCTCAATGCTGTGTATAGCCGAAGTAAGGCTCGGCTGTGCGATAAAAAGTTTTTCCGCCGCTTCGGTGATATTGCCGCACTCGGCTACGGTTATTACATATTTTAACTGCTGAAGTGTCATTGTTTCCTCCAAAAAATTTATTGAAAAATGATCTCTGCTGTTTTTAAAAAGCAGATGACAGCGGTTTCGTTCATTATAATACTAAACACCAATAAAATATAGGAAAAAATCTGCGCCGAAATCCAATATATCCGAGATTGTCGGCTTGATTTTTTCCAAATTTTAAATGGTGTTTAGTATAAAAGCGGCGAAATGAACGGTCTGTACCGATCTGGTTTTCGTAAACATTATATATTATTTCTTTCGTAAAATCAATAGTTAATAATCATTTTATGACATAAACGGTACTTTTAAGCCATATCAAAAACGCATAAATGATATGCTTAATTTACAATTTACATATAGATAAAAGCAGGCTATAATGATACTTGTAAGAACGAAAGCGGCTTGGTTCTAATGATTATTAAGGAGAAGATCGTATGGGATCGAATGATGAATTTCTCGGCAGGATACGTTATCCTGCATACAGAAGCAAAATAATGAGCGCGGAAAAAGCGGCGGAGTTCGTACGTCCGAATATGACGCTCGGCGTAAGCGGCTTCACGATAGCAGGTTATCCTAAGGCTGTTGCGGGCGCACTTGCGGAACGTGCAAGAAACGGCGAAAAGCTTGATCTTACCGTTTACTCGGGTGCATCGCTCGGCGAAGAATTTGACGGCGAGCTTACAAGGGCAGGCGCACTCAAAGCAAGAATGCCGTATCAGACGAACAAGGATCTGCGAAATGCGATCAATGACGGCAAAATTTCCTATCATGATGTTCCGCTCGGTCAGATGCCGGTTTGGATCAAGAATGGATTTTTGAATCACATTGACCTTGCGATAATCGAAGCTGCGGCAATTGATGAAAACGGAAATATTATCCCGACAACATCGGTCGGAACTTCAAACATTTACGCCGAAGCCGCAGATAAGATAATAATTGAAGTAAACACCTTTGTTCCGAAGTGCATCGAGGGCGTTCACGATGTATATTCACCCGAACGTCCGCCGCACACTCAGCCGATACCTATTACAAAGGTAAACGACCGCATCGGAACACCTTATATAAAGTGCGACCCCTCAAAGGTCGTTGCGGTGGTTGAAAGCAACATTCCCGATAACGGAAGAACGGTTTCGCCCGTTGATGATGAATTCAGGAGCATGGCTGCAAACCTTATCGGCTTCCTCCACAGCGAAGTTGAACAAGGAAGATTATGCGATCCGCTTCCGCCGCTTCAGGCAGGTGTGGGAAGTGTTTCGAACGCAGTTCTCGAGGGACTTGCGAAGTCCGATTTTGAACATCTTACGGTTTATTCCGAGGTGCTTCAGAATTCTATATTCGATCTTATCGATGCAGGAAAAGTTGATTACGCATCGGGAACTTCGCTCACGATATCTTGGGATAAGCGTGACGAATTCTTCAAAAACTTTGAAAAATACCGTGACCACATAATCCTCAGACCGCAGGAGATAAGCAATCACCCCGAAGTCATAAGACGACTTGGAGTTATTGCGATAAACACAGTCATCGAGGCTGATATTTACGGCAACACAAATTCTTCCTACATAGACGGCAGCCGTCTTATGAACGGTGTCGGAGGCTCGGGAGATTATTGCCAGAATGCGGGACTTTCGATATTCATCACAAAATCGACTGCAAAGGACGGAATGCTATCCTGCATCGTTCCGCAGGTAAGCCACGTTGACCACACTATCCACGAGATACACGCTCTCATCACAGAGCAGGGCGTTGCAGATCTCAGAGGACTTGACCCCATCGCAAGGGCAAACCTCATAATCGATAAATGCGCACACCCGAAGTTCCGCAAGGCGCTTCATGAATATCTTGAAAATGCAGAAGCTTCATGCAAATACAAGGAAAACCCTGTTGACTTGCAGGCTGCTGTTAATTTCAAGAAAGCAATATAAATCTAATTTGATATGGAGGATAAAACAATGGACGAACAGGCTGTAAATATGGTAAATGAGCTTATTGCAAAGGCAAGAGTTGCTCAGAAAGAATTTGAAAAGTTTTCTCAGGAAAAGACGGACGCTGCTGTAAGAGCGATCGGCAAGGTTGTATATGACCGTGCGGAGGAGCTTGCAAAAATGGCAGTTGAAGAGAGCGGAATGGGCGTTTATGCTGACAAGGTAGCAAAGTGCCACGGCAAGTCCAAGTGCATCTGGAACAGCCTTAAAGGCAAGAAGTCGGTCGGCATCATCGGTGAGGACAAGGAAACGGGCATTATCCGTGTTGCAAAGGCAAAGGGTGTTGTTGGTTCGGTAACTCCTGTAACGAACCCTGTTGTAACACCGATGTGCAATGCGATGTTCGCCCTCAAGGGTCAGAATGCTATCATCGTTGCTCCTCACCCGAGAGCACAGAAGACAAACAAGTATGTTATCGACCTCTTCCGTGCAGAACTTGCAAAGCTTGGACTCCCCGAAGATCTCGTTCAGACAGTTGAAAAATGCTCGATGGACGCAACAACGGCTCTTATGCAGAGCGTAGATGTTGTTGTTGCAACAGGCGGCGGCGCAATGGTAAAGTCGGCTTACTCCAGCGGCAAGCCTGCACTCGGCGTTGGCCCGGGCAACGTTCAGGTTATTGTTGACCGTGATGTTGACCTTGAAGACGCTATCCCGAAGATCATCAGCGGACGTATCTTCGATAACGGTATCATCTGCTCGGGTGAACAGTGTGTACTTCTTCCTAAGGAATCCTTTGACAAGGCTATTGATGTATTCAAGAAGAACCATGTTTTCTATGTTGAAGATGCTGAAACGGCAAAGAAGTTCGCAGACGCTATCTTCCCCGAGAATGGTCCTATCAACAGAAAGGTTGTAGGCCAGAGCGTTCAGACTATCGCTGCACTTGCAGGCGTAAGCGTTCCCGAAGATACAAAGATGATACTTATCAAGGCAAGAAGCATCGGCACAGATGAGCCGCTTTGCCGTGAAAAGATGTGTCCTGTTATGATAACAGCCGCTTATGATACATTTGAGGACGCTGTAAAGCTTGCACAGACCGACCTTGATTTCGAGGGCAAGGGTCACACGGCTTCTATCCACAGCCACAATATGGATCACATCAAGTATGCAGGCGAAAAGCTTACAGTAAGCCGTCTTATCGTAAATCAGCCGTCATCAACGGGTGCAGGCGGAAGCCTTTACAACGGCTTTGCTCCGACTACAACGCTCGGCTGCGGATCTTGGGGAAATAACAGTATTTCCGAAAACCTCAACTACACACATCTTATCAACGTATCTCAGATCGGTCTTTACAACAAGGACGCAGTTGTTCCTACAGATGAGCAGATCTGGGCTGAATAATCCAAAATCTCACGGACATAAATTAAAGAAAGGAAGCTTTTATATGGAACAGATCATTTTTCGCCCGAAGCTTTATAAATTCGATACCTTTAAGGCATTTGCCGAAGAATTCAAGATAAACGGCAATGATCTTATTCTCACCAACCGCTACATTTATGACCCTTACTCCGACAGCAACAAGTGCGGTGCGCAGGTCATTTATCAGGAAGAATTCGGCGGCGGTGAGCCTACCGACACTATGGTCGATGCGATAATAAACGCAGCTTCAAAGAAGAAGTTCGACCGTGTTGTTGCGATCGGCGGCGGAACGGTAATTGACATTGCCAAGGTGCTTTCCGTATCGGACGGCAGCTCCGTTGACAGCCTTTACGACAACAAGGACAGCCTTAAAAAGCTTCACACGCTCATAATTATCCCGACTACCTGCGGCACTGGCAGCGAAGTCACGAACATTTCCATTATCAACCGCACAAGACTTGGCGTAAAAATGGGACTTACATCGGAAAGTATGTTTGCCGATTATGCTGTACTCGTTCCCGAGCTGCTTGCAAAGCTTCCGCTGAAGGTTTTCGGAACAAGCTCAATCGATGCGCTCGTTCACGCTGTTGAATCCTCGCTCTCGCCTAAGGCAACTGTTTACACGAAGCTTATGGGCTATAAGGCTATCGAAATGATAATCACTGGTTATCAGAAGCTTGTAAAAGAGGGTATGGATAAGCTGCCCGAGCTTATGGGTGACTTCCTCACCGCTTCAAATATGGCAGGCTTCGCATTCGGCACGGCAGGCTGTGCAGCAGTTCACGCAATGAGCTATCCTCTCGGCGGCACATATCACGTCCCGCACGGTGAGAGCAACTACGCAATTTTCACGGGCGTTCTCAACAAGTACATGGAAAAGAAGCAGGACGGCGAGATCGCACATCTCAACGCATATCTTGCGGAGCTTCTTCACTGCGATGTAAAGAATGTTTATGATGAACTTGAAAAACTGCTGAACAACATTCTCCCGAAGAAGCCTCTCCACGAATACGGCGTTACCAAGGAAGATATCACGACATTCACAGATAATGTCATCGCAACGCAGGGCAGACTTACTGCAAACAACTTCGTTTCTCTCAGCAGAGAAGATATGATAGACATTTACAGCAAGCTTTATTAAGTCAGTACCGAACGCATTGGGCGGAGCAGGCAGCTTCCTCCGCCGAAAGCTTCGCCCGATGCGGTTTTTATCAAATGAAAGGATACCGATATGAAATACACGGAAATGGACAAACAGGCACTTCTCTATGAAAAGGCAAAATGCCTTGAAAGGCTTGCCGAATATGCGCAGGACAGCAAGCAGCTCGACCTTTCGAGAGGAAAGCCTTCAAAGGAGCAGCTTGAACTGTCGCTGAAAATGCTCGATGTGCTCGACCACAGCAGCATACTTGACAGCGAGAGCGGTCAGGACTGCCGCAATTACGGCGGACTGGACGGAATCCCCGAGGCAAAGCGTTTGCTTGCGCACATGATGGGTACTCATTCGGTGAACACTCTGATAGGCGGAAACAGCAGTCTTACGCTGATGTTTCAGATAATAAGCCATGCTATGACCGACGGGATATGCGGTTCAACGCCGTGGCAGAGCATAAAGAACAGAAAGTTCCTCTGTCCTGTTCCAGGATATGACAGACATTTCGCAATAACCGAGCATTTCGGCTTCGCACTTGTACCAATACCGATGAATGACGACGGTCCTGATATGGACTTGATCGAAAAGCTTGTAAAGAGCGACAGCACGATAAAGGGAATATGGTGCGTTCCGAAATACGAAAATCCGACGGGCATTGTTTACAGCGATGAAGTCGTTCGCAGATTTGCCGCTTTGAAGCCTGCCGCAGAGGATTTCAGGATATTCTGGGACAACGCTTACTGCGTTCACAATTTTGACGGTGAATGTGCCGAGATACCCGACATCATTTCCGAAGCTGAAAAGGCAGGAAACGCGGACATCGTATATGAATTCTGTTCAACGAGCAAAATAACATTCCCCGGTGCAGGAATTTCGGCAGTTGCCGCAAGTCCTGCCAACCTTATAGATATAAGATCGTTTATGAAGTTCGCGACTATCGGTCCTGACAAGCTCAACCAGCTTCGACATGCGCGTTACTTCAAAAATAGCGCAGGACTTCGTGCGCACATGAAAAAGCACGGTGCTATCCTCAAACAGAAGTTTGATGCGATGTATGAAGTGCTTGAAAAAGAGCTTGGCGGACTCGGCGTTGCCGACTGGACACACGCCAAGGGCGGCTATTTCTCATCGTTCAACACGATGACAGGCTGCGCAAAGCAGGTAGTCGATATGTGCGCGGAATACGGCGTAAAATTCACCCCCGCAGGAGCAACATATCCGCACGGCTGCGACCCCGAAAACCGAAATATCCGTCTTGCGCCGTCTTTTGCGACCGTAGATGAGATAAAGGACGCAGTTACGGTTTTGTCGCTCTGCACAAAAGTTGTCAGCATCGAAAGGCTTCTGAAATAATTAATCTCCCGATTTGTGAAGCCTATTTTTCAGAAAAAAGCATCTGTTCTCTCTCCGGACAGATGCTTTTTGTTGTATAGGGATAAGTCAAACCGCCCTGCCAACGGCTTATAATACGTCGTTTGCAGGGCGGTTTTGTTTTATCTTATCATCCAAATAACATTTTCTAAATAGTAACTACCGTATGTACCGTAGATTTGGAAATTCCGAATTCTTTTGCGGCGGCACGGACGGTCGC
>ERZ1026854.909-NODE-909-length-19919-cov-4.308749_pt1 | contig 19919 bp, 20 predicted proteins | sample MGYA00380157_ERZ1026854 | MGnify/ENA primary metagenome ERZ1026854 (study PRJEB33269, sample SAMEA4719793) | human gut metagenome | biome: human-associated habitat; feature: organic feature; material: feces | place: Cameroon | collected 2013-10 ... | reverse complement strand
ACCTTTCCCACCACGCCGTGTACCCCGGCCCCCGCGGCAACCCGGTGGATCACCCCGTAGGGCGCGTCGGACAGCCAGCTTCCGTTCTCTATTTTCAGGTAGGTCTCATCTGTCCCCACAAAGAACAAAAACACCGCCTGCACACGGTCATTCTCCGCCAGAACGTACAATTCGCCCTTTTTGATATCATCCTCTATCATCTGCCTCGGCGGATAGCTGTCCCCCCATTGCGTGGGGTTTCCGTTTGCCGCCATAAACGATCTTGCATATGCATAGATCTGCATGATTTGTTCCAAATCTTCCGTTGTTGCCTGTCTGATCATGTTCTCTCCTCATCACGCCTGTATGGTAAGCTCTACCGGGCAATGATCCGACCCCATCACCTCTGTATGGATCGCCGCGCCCGAAAGCCTGTCCTTCAAGGATTCCGACACCACAAAATAGTCGATGCGCCACCCTGCGTTCTTCTCCCTTGCCTTGAACATGTAAGACCACCAGGAATAGATGCCCTCCCGGTCAGGGTAAAAGTAGCGGAATGTGTCCACAAAGCCGTTCTCCAAAAGGGTGTCAAAGCAGGCTCTTTCCTCGTCGGTAAATCCTGCGTTGTGGTGGTTGGACTTGGGGTTTTTCAGGTCGATCTCCTTGTGTGCCACATTCAGATCCCCGCAGAAGATCACCGGCTTCTTCTGCTCCAGCCCTTTCAGGTAGGCGAGAAATGCCGCCTCCCACTCCATCCGGTAGGAAAGTCTCTCAAGCTCCCTCTTGGAGTTGGGCGTATAGACCGTCACCACGTAGAAATCCGCAAACTCCGCCGTGATCACGCGCCCCTCCTTGTCGTGCTCCTCCACGCCGATTCCGTAGGTCACGCCCAGAGGCTCCTCCTTACAGAACAGCGCCGTGCCGGAATAGCCCTTTTTCTCCGCATAATTCCAGTACTGGTAATAGCCCGGCAGGTCGAGCTCGATCTGCCCCGCCTGAAGCTTGGACTCCTGAATGCAGAACACATCCGCGTCCACCTGATTAAAAAAATCCATGAAGCCCTTCTCCATGCAGGCACGCAGCCCGTTCACATTCCATGAAATCAATTTCATGCCCCTGTTTCCTCCCGTTTTTTATTCTTCAAACATCATTTCCACGAACTTCTTCGCATACTCATCCCAGAACTGCATATCGTGCCCACCTGTCGATTCCAGATAGCAATGCTGCACGTCTTTGGAAAGTAAAAACTCATGGAAACGCCGGTTTCTTTCCAGAAGGAAATCTTCCGTTCCGCATGCCATGAAAATCTCGGGAAACCTTCCTTTTTTCTCCAAAATTTCATCCACCAGCACTTCCGGGTTGTTCCTGCTCTGTTCAATCACCTCAAGATCCCCGAAACACTCCCTATAATATTCATAGTTTGCATGCGTGTCAGGATCCCCCGGCTTCATGTGCGCCTTTTCATGGATCACAAGTGCCGAAGACAGCGCTGCTGCCTTTCCGAACCGTTCCGGGTAAGCCAGCGCCGCACGCAGCGCACCATAGCCGCCCATGGACATGCCCATGATATAGGTGTCTTCCGCCTTCATGGCGAGCCCAAAGGTCTTGCGTATATAATCTACAAGTTCAACTCCCACAAAGGATCCGTACTTATGCCCGGTCGAAATACCGTCCACCCAGAATCCGTTCTCGCCGTTCGGCATCACAATAGCAAAATTATAAAGACTTGCCAGATACTCCGGCACCCAGTTTCCCGCACTTCCGGTATAACCGTGCAGCAGGAAAAGCACCTTCATCTGCTCTCCCTTACGTCTCTGCTCAGGTTCCCAGTGTTCGTTAAAATCGTTGGGGATGATCATTTTAAACTGCACCCCACGGCACAGACTGTTTGAATAAAACTGAATATCTAAATATGCCATTATTTTTCCTCTCCGCCCATCATCAGATAGGGCTTCACAAGCGGATATATTGCCCGGTAGCCCTCTTCCTTGATATGCATGCCCTCGATGGTATACTCCGCCTTGAGCCGTCCCTTCTCATCCATAAGCGGCTCGTTTACATCAATGTAATGCGCCCCGTACTGCTTCGCCAATAACTCCACGCCCTTGTTCGCTTCCCTGATCTTTTCGTTGGTTCTGATCCTAAGGCAGGCCTTCATGTTCTCTGCGGCAGCGTCATAGTTGACCGGATAATACGCCATCAGATACAGCGTCACCTCCGGCACACAGCGCTTCACCTCATCCAGTATCTTCCCGTAATTTTTCATCACATCCGCGATGGGAATTTCCGCATTGCTCAGATCATTTGTCCCGATATTGAGAAACAGCACCGACGGCTCCAGATCCAGAATACACACATCTATATTTGCGATCAGCTCCGCCGTCACAAATCCGCCGATTCCACGGTTATACACCGTCACCGGAAGCCCGTCCTCCTCCACAAATTTCTCAATGGGAAACATCTCCATCAGGGAGGAGCCCGCAAAGACAATCTGTCCCTTTTTTGCCGTCTTGTTCATCTCCCGGAACCGCTCTACCTTATATTCCTTCGTCCATATCACTTCTGCCATAATCCTTCTTCCCTCCGTCCGGTTTATATTATTTCAAAACCCATTATCAGTTTACTTTCCCGCAGGGGCTTTGTCAAATATTCCTCGCTGTTTTCGGATGATACACCCCCACGATTTTCCACTGCATCCAACAGCCAAAACTGCAAAAAAATTATCAGTATAGAGATTTTCTTCTGCTATACTGACAATTTCTTTTAAATTTGCTGTCAAATTGTTATTACATATTGAACAGGTCTGCATGGGTTCCTGTGTCAATCAAGGTCAATGTCAAAATACCGTCTTCTTTCAAGTAGATCAATAACCAGTCCGGCTGGATGTGGCACTCCCGGAACCCCTGATATTTTCCCTTCAATTCATGGTCTCTATACTTTTCTTCCAAAGCAATGTTATTCTGAAGCATGTCAATAACATTTTCCAAAAGGGATAAATCAAGCCCCCTCTTTCTGGCCAGCTTTAAGCTCCTCTTAAATTTGCCGGTAAATATTAATTCATACGGCATCAGTCAAGATCCTCCAGTGCTTCCGAAAAACTACGGTATCTCTTGGTATTCGGATCCTTGCTGATCCTTTTTGCTTCCTCCATGGCTTCCAAAACTTCCTGTTTATATTGCGGAACAACAACCTCAAACGGAAGTCCGCCTCTCATAACACATTGTCTGAGGAATATATTCATTGCACCGGACATGTCCATTCCTAACTGAGTGAAAAGCTCCGTAGCCTGTTTTTTCAGATTCTCATCAATTCTTACCTGTGTCGGTACTGTTGCCATATTAACACCTCCCGCATAACCTATTTACTTATAGTATACACCTATTCTTACTTCATATTATACGAGTTTCGCCATTGTTTGTCAATGTTTTGGTTTACATTGTCATGCGTACAGTCAACTTTCTGCTCCGATTATTTCTCCTGCAACCTGTGCAGTGCCTGCTGCATTTTCTTATTCTCTGCCTTTTCCTCCAGTTTGCTGATAACAATGCTCACTGCCGTACAGACCAAAAAGGAAACGCCGAATCCGATCCACGCTTTCACTTCCTGAATCGGGAACCATACAAACACGGCTGCAAACACAGCCATCACAATCACAATACAGCCGAAAAAACAGATGTTTCTGAGGATCAAGCCCATGTTTTTGATCCATCTGTCCGTCAAGAAAGTTATCTGCGCAAGCGTAATAATGGTGGCAAGCAGAAGCAGCTGAAACAACGTTTCCGTGGAAAAGCCCAACGTTCCCAATGCAAACAGCGAGGAATGTCCTTTCGCCAAATTTCCGATCGTCACGCCGAATACCATAAAGATTGCCACCATGATTCCGTACGTTGCAAACAATTGTGTGATGTAGTTGAATATCGTTTTATTTTCTTCCATTATTTTCTCCATTTCCGCGCATATCTTTTTCAAGCTTTCACTCCCAGACCTCTCTTAAATTCATCCGCATACGTGCGGGATACGATAAGCTGCTCGCCGTTTACAAGCGTCACACGTATCTTTCTGTTTATGTCCGCCCTCAGACTTTTGATTTTCCTCATATTCACAATACTCTGTTTGCTGACACGGATAAAATTCTGCGCCAGCAACTGCTGCTCGATCTCATACAGCTTCAAATCCGATTCGTAGGATGCTTCTGCCGTATAGACAAATGTGTTTCTCTCCACCGCTTCTATATACAATATCCTGTCCGTGTCCAGAAGGTAGGTCTCCCCGTCCTTTTTAACCGCAAGCTGCATGTTGAGCATCCGCATCAGGGAAATCAATTTTTCCACATCCTGTGTCATGACAGGTGCATTGATCCGAACGGCTAACTCCGGATATGCCTCGTTGATGTCTATCTCTATCTTCATCTTCATCTATTCCAACCCTTTTCTTCTATATGCCACCTCAAATAAAACAAGCAATACCACAACGTTTGACATGATGATAAAAAAAGATTTCTGCGCAATGCTTCCGGGCGACAGGGTGTCCAGACACAGTTTGATCTGCTGTGTGTAAAATATCCCGGCAAACTTCGCTATGGAGGCGTTGAACGTTGCAAGCATCGGTGCAAAGGCAAGTACCATCATCACGGGCATAACCAGAGAGGTTGCTCCCATCTGGTTCTTTGCAAGGACACCGATACAGGCGCCGCCGACAATGGAAATGGCAAACCCGGTTCCCATAAGGCACAGGTAAGGTATGATATCCTTTCCCTCAAGTTCCGCCGACATGACGCAGGCTCCCAGCATGCACAGGCTCCACACATAGACGCCGACCCCCGTCAGATACTGCCACGGCTTTACGTTCGCCATCATCAGAACCCTGAGTGTATTTTTCTCTTTTTCCTCGGAAATGATTGCGGCAACCGATGTAAGCGGCGCCATTCCGATATACATAACGGAAAACAGCTTTGTAAAAAACAGATCCGGCATTCCTTCCATGTTGATCGCATTTTCCATCACCAGCGTCATGATTGGAAACAGAAGGAATTGTATCAGGATCGTTTTGTTTTTGAAGGTATCCTTCAGCTGCTTTTTTATAATGATAATACTGTTGCGCATCTATTCTTCCTCCAGCTTTCTTCCCGTGATTTCCAGAAATACCGTCTCAAGATCCGGCTCTGACGAATGGATGGTTTCCACCTCCTCCGCCCGAAGCAGCTCACAGATCCTTTGAGCAGAACCCTTTTCATGCAATACTTCCACATCTTCGCCGGAGAACAAATGCATGGTAATCTTTTTCTTATGGTTATATTTGCGGCAGATCTCCCTCGGCTCCCCCATCTCCACAATTTTTCCCTCGTTTAAGAGCGCAACCGTGTCACAGAGTGCGGCAGCCTCATCCATGTTATGAGTGGTGAGGAAAATTGTACACCCCTTCTTTTTCTTTTCCAGAATCAGGCTGTGTATCGCCCGCATGGATTTGGGATCCAGACCGCTTGTGGGCTCATCAAGGAAAATAATGCGGGGGCTGTGCATAAGAACTCTTGCGAGCCTCAGCCTTGCCCCCATTCCCTTCGACAACGCAGACGCGGGCTTCCCTGCGGCGTCCTTCAATCCCACATCCTCCAGAATCTCCCGGACTTTGCCGTGCCGTATCCCGTATATGTCCGCATATATTTTCAGGTTATCGGCGCAGGACAGTCTGTCATATACACCAAACTGATCCATCATAATGCCGATTTTCTTTTTATCCTCTCCGGTCAGTTTGCCGGCCTCCCTGCCGAGCACTCTTGCCTCGCCGCCGTCGTACGAAAGCTGTCCTGTCAGAATTTTAATCAGTGTGGTTTTGCCGGCGCCGGACGGCCCCAGAAGCCCGAATATCTTCCCCTCCCGGATATCAAAAGTAATCCCGTCCAGCACAGCCCTGTGGTCATAGCTTTTACAAACACCGCTGCAATGTATCATGTTCTCCTCCTTTGCCTTTTCCGATCACAAGACAAAGGTAGCAGAGTTGTTTCTTTACCGCAATACGGCGGAACATAAGTTGCCTCTATGCGCACATGAGTTGCCGGAAATCTCCTATTCTTCCTCCATGAAATACATTCTGGACGCAAAATCCTGATAGAAGCGCACCTCGCCGCTGTAGCCGGTGCCGCCGAAGGCGGGCTTCAAATGCACGCCGCCGTACATCAGGGTGTCTCCATAGGCGGAGTATTCCTCCGTCTCGCCGTCCATCTTGACAAACCGCGCCAGCACATTGTGCGTCAGGGAATCCTGCCTGATATGGATGGGCGCCACCGTATTCACCAGATCTCCGAAATCCTTGATGTTGTATTTCAGACTCCTGTTGTAGAAATGATACCGCACATCCGGCAAAAGCCCCTTGGGACGGTAATCCTGAAACTGCGTGTTGGGCACCACAAGCTTCTGCATCAGAAGTCCCACCGCGCGCCTGCCGTCGTCGGAGACACAGGTCCACTCCATCCGGTTGCCCGGTTCATCCTCCAGCACGCTTCCGTCGGAGGGATCCGCAAAGCTCCGCCCCCGGTAAAACACACCCTGCTGCAGCACCGGACGCCATTTCTTGTAGAGTGCGATCTGCTCCCGCACCGCATCCAGCTCTTCCTTTCCCATATCGCAGAGGTTACATTCGTACCCGGTCAGCCCGAACGCCGCCACCTGAAATCTCGTCTCAAGAGGCGTCACGCGAAGCGTCTGATGGTTGGGACAGGAGGAAACATGGGCGCTCATAACGGACAGGGGATAGCCGTAGCTGTAATTGTTCTGGATCTCCGCGCGGCACAGGGCATCCGTATCATCGCTCGCCCAGATCTGGGGGAAATAGCAAAGGATTCCCAGATCAAAGCGGTTGCCGCCCGCCGCGCAGCCCTCAAACAGAATATGGGGAAAGCGCGTTGTCAGCTCTTCCATGCAGCGGTACAGTCCCAGCACATAGCGGTGCGCCGCCTCCCCCTGCCGTTCCGGGGGCAGGGATGTGGCGTAATAGTCCGTAAAGGTTCTGTTCATATCCCACTTTACATAGGAGATTTCCGCAGAGGAGAACACCCTGCTCATGCTTTCTATGATATAGTCCTGCACCTCGGCTCTGCCCAGATCCAATATCCTCTGGTTTCTGCCCTCCGAATGCGCCTTTCCCGGAATCTGCATCACCCACTCGGGATGCGCCTTGTAAAGGCGGCTCTCCACGCTCACCATCTCGGGCTCCACCCAGATGCCGAACTCTATGCCAAGCTCCTTCACCTTAGCCGCGATCCCTTTGAGACCGCCCGGCAGCTTCTCCGTGTCGGGTGCCCAGTCTCCCAACGAAGTGGTGTCGTCCTTCCGCTTTCCGAACCATCCGTCGTCCATGACAAAAAGCTCGATGCCCACATCCTTTCCCGCTTTTGCCAGCTTCAAAAGCTTTCTCTCGCTGATATCAAAATAGGAAGCCTCCCAGCTGTTCAAAAGCACGGGGCGGAGCTTGTGCTGCCACTCGCCCCTCACAATATGCTCCCTGATAAAGTGATGGAGAATGCGGCTCATGCCCCCGAAGCCCTCCGGGGAGTATGCCATCACCGCCTCCGGCGCCTCAAAATGCTCTCCGGGCGCAAGAAGCCATGAGAAGGACTGCGGGTTAATGCCTGTCACAAGGCGCAGCTTTCCGAAGCTGCCAACCTCCGCCGCTTCGTAGTGGTTGCCGCTGTAAATCAGGTGGAAGCCGTAGCAGTCCCCCGCCTCCTCCGAGGTATTCGGACGGCTCAGCATCACAAAGGGATTCGCCCTGCTTGAGGAAGTTCCCGCATAGGAGGCGTTCACCAGCTTTCCCGCCTTTGTGGGCAGATCGCTCCGCTTCATTTCCCTTGCCCACGCCCCATGGAAGGTAGAAAACACATAATCGTGGGTATCAAAATCAAGCTGCATGCTCATAAGCCTTTTGAGCTGTACCGCCCCCTCCCCCACATTGGAGAGCACGGCACTGCGGCAGATCACATCGCATTGCTCATACACATAGTAATACAGCTCCAGAAGCAGCCCGCTCTGTGCGTCGGAAAAACGGACACAAAGCTGTTCTGCCTCCCCCTCCGTCCCGTAGGAGCCGGGCAGCCCCTCCGGTCTGCGCCTGCCGTTTGTGATCTCGGCGTCCTTGTAGAGAAAATCCAGCGTGGCGGTTCCGTCGGTGCATACCGCCTCCACGAAGGGCTCCCTGATATCCCCTTTTCCGTAGGAGGACATCTCAAGCCGGATATCCTCAAGCGAAAAGTGTTTGTTCTTCGCATTGTATACATTTACATTTCCGGGGGCAAAGACATGCTTTTCCGCAAGCACCGCCCCGTCGCTCTCCCCGGATAACCGGATTTTCCTGCCGTAATACAGATGCTCCGGATGACCGCTTTCCGTAATGCGGAAGCAGTAGGTTGTATGGGCGGTGTCCAGAATAAAGTATCCGTTTTCCTTCCGAATCATAAGCGCAGCTCCTCCGTGTTATGCCGTATGTTTGATCTGCTCGGTGATCTCCTGAACCTTCTCCTCCGTCAGGATGAATTTTCTTCTGAAAATATAGACCGCGATCAGAAGCCCGATGATGGGAATCCCCGCCATGGTCATGCGCAGACCCAGCAAGGAAGAATCCGCTGCCTGTACGGCTGCTGCCGTGTTGGAGGTATCATTGCTCAGGTTGCAGACGGTAAGACAGATGGAAGCCGCAAGCGCCGCCACACCGGAGGCAAGCTTTACCACGAAGGTCTGCATGGAGAAGATCACGCTCTCGTCCCTGCGGTGGTTCTTCAGTTCACCGTAATCCACGGTGTTTGCCAGAAATACGGTGGTCAGCACGGTCAGCATGCCGAATGCCGTGAAGATGAAGAAGCCGGGAATGAACAGCAGATAAATATTGGACATATTGGTGAGGGTCAGCACAAACAGCGCGCCGTAGCCCACGATTGCCATGACAAAGCTGACATAGAACACCTTGAGGGCGCTCATCATCTTTCTCATCAGCGGGAAGAACACCATCATGGAAAGGATCTGGATGGCTCCTCCGAAGGTGTTGAAAAGGGTATAGCTGTCATACCACTTCTCGCCGCCGAAATCATACTTGAAAAAGTAGATCAACAGGTTTGATGTAATATAGAGGGAGCAGTTGATCAGCACAATGGTGATCACCACCGTCATTGCCTGATCGTTCTGGATCAGCGCCTTGAACATCTGTCCCACAGAAGGGGAATCCACATCCACGGTGGATTTTTCCTTGATGCTCACACAGGTGATGGTGATGAATACCACGAACAGTACCGCGATAATCAGCGCAAACCACTTAAAACCGAGAAGCTCGTTGCCCTGTCCCAGCCAGACCACACACTTTACCGTGATGATGGTCACGATGGCGGAGCCCACACCCGCGCAGGAGCGCGCCAGAGTAGACAGCCCCTCTCTTTCCTTTCCGCCCTGGGTAAAAGCAGGGATCATGGACCAGAACGGAATGTCCATCATCGTGTAGGTCACGCCCCAGAGTACATAGGTCACTGCCGCATACGCCACCAGTCCGGCGCCGTCCAGTGCAGGGGGAGCCGCAAACATCAGATAGAGAATCACGGCATTGGTCAGCGTGCCGATCATCAGCCACGGGCGGAACTTACCGAAGCGGGTTCTCGTCTTTGCCACGATCACACCCATGATCGGGTCGTTGAACGCATCAAACACTCTCGCCGCCATCAGAATAATACCCATGGCGATTGCGTTCACCCCTAAAATATCCTGATAATAATACAAAATATAGCTTGCGGAAAGCATGTAAACCATGTCCTTGCCGACCGCCCCCAGTCCGTATGCCGCCTTTTCCTTCCATGTAAGTCCCATCATCCTTCTCCTCCTTCTCTCAGCTTCATAGCCAGTTCTACCACCTTGTAGGCACCGTCATAAATGCCCGCCTGTTTGTTTCTCTTTATCGCCTCGCACAGATCGGTCAGCATATGCTCCGACCCCTGCAGCAGCTCCATCATCTGAAGCGTGTGTGGAATGTCCCTGCACTCCAGCGTGCCGTCGCCGATCTCCGCCGAGTGGATCGCACCCCACTGCTCATGTCCGCCCACCCGCTTGATAAACAGCTTCGGAACCGGATAGAAGGAAAGCTCGCTGGGTTTTGTCACCAGCACATCACAGCTCCGCATCAGCAGGTTGGTGCAGTACACCGCCTCAAATATATTTTCATGCCAGAATCCGTGTACGCCGGTCACTTCCCCCGTGAGCGCTCCCTCTGCAAACGCCTTGGTCTGCCGCCAGTCGTTGAAATGCTCCGTCGCCTCCTTCGCCAGTCCCGGAATCTCCTTGATCAGACTCTCCCACACATTGCGGTAATCCCCCACATTGACATACAATGCGGCTTTCTTTTCCCGGATGAGCGGCAGCAGATAGCGGATGATCGCGGCGAATATTTCCTTCTGGGCGCCCGCGCCGCCGATGGTCAGAAGAAACCGCATGGGCTTCCCTTCCCTCTTTCTTTGGATTCTCGCCTCGCAGTCCGCCTCGATATTGCTCACCAGCTCATGATCCACATAATGTCCCGTGTAGACCAGCGCATCCTCCGGCATGGGCTTTAACACATCCTTGCCCTGCATGCCGTTCAGGATCCGGTAGCCCTGATAGGCGTAATGGGTCTGCACGGTGTGAAGGCTTCCCTCCGCCAGATGCAGTGCCATGGGCCAGTTGTCCGGAATGGCATTCACCACATGGCGCATCCCCGCATGGATGGCTGCCTGTGCCGGCCAGACATGGGTGGCGACCACCGGTATCTCCTTCGGCACGTTCCCGTAGACGGGCGCCATGAGCTCCGCGTTCTTCTGATCCGACGCATTGTAGGAGAGCTTGCGGAAGCCCTCATAGTTCATGGGCTCCCAGACCAGCTTGTTGAACAGCCTGCTCTTGCCGGACAGTCTGGAGCCGAGGGAATACAGGTCATTCTTGGCGCCGATCACCTTGGTGCAGGTGGTCTGTTTGTAAGAGTTCAGATCCATCCAGTAGGGTGTGTACCCCATGGCGTGTGCCGCAGATGCGATTGCCATGGAGATGCGGTAATGTCCGAACCCCATGCGGATATTTCCCACGATAATGCCCTTCTCCTTGTCAAACCCGGCTTTCTCCTTCGGTGCGCCGGGTGCGGCAGCGTCTCCTAACAGCACATCCACCACGCCAAGCTCCTGCCCGATGTGTGCATTCTCCGAGAGCTGCACCGGATAGTCCGCACTGCTGTCGTCCCCGAACTTCTTCACGAACTTCTTTTTGCTCTTGCATGCCTTACGGTACACCCCGTCCGGCATTCCGTTTCCGAAAATCTGTCTTGATTTTTCTTCCACGTTTTATCCCTCCTCCGTTTCCTGTTTTTCTATGGTGAATCTGATCGTATATTCTCCCGCCTGCGGGCAGTCGATATGCAGCACGCCCTCTCCCGCCTCACCGCAGGTTTTCACATAGGTTCCTCCCATGCCTCCCGCAAGACACACCGTCCGCGGCCCGATCAGTTCAATCTTTCCCTCTGTCCGGAATGTGACAGGCTCCTGAAAGAAGCTCAGCACGTTTCCGTTTTCATCCACCGCAAGGATCCGCACCGCCGCCGCATCATAGGTCTTTCCCTCCGTGAGGTTTACACTGCTTGCAGAAATAGAAAGCTGCACCTTGTGCATGGGCTCCTTTACCAGCTCCTTCACCACTTTGCCGTCCCGGTATGCCTCGAACCGGTATGCGGTGGAAGCGCCGCCCCAGTCGCCCACATAGCGGTTGTAGAGCGTCACCGCCTGCTGGGGCTTCATATGATAGAACAGCACCAGCCGCAATGCCATCAGATACACCTTCCGCGGCAGATGGGACAAGCCGTACCGCGCCGTCAGGTTCAGAATCTCCTTTACCATCGCCGCCTGTCTGGGTTTGAAATCCTCTCCCTTCTCAATGGCGTCCCCGATAAAATCATCCGGCAGCAGAGGCCCGTGTGCCAGATTGCGGTAAGGAGAATCCTCCCTGCGGTACTCTTTGATAAATCTGTCGTTCTTATACATCCTGACGCTGTCGGCGTTGGTGTAGATCCATGTTTTTCCCCGGTTGCAGCCCGGGTGTTCCCCGATGTCCATGGAAGCGCTGAGCTCCAGCACCGGGATCTCCTCCTGCTGGCTGGCGTAGACCAGTGCCGCGGGCTTTGGATTGCGGAACATATCCAGCACGCCGTGATAGCAGATCCTGTCCCCGCTTCCGAAATCCTTGTGGGTGTTATAGTCCGCCATGCACCAGCCAAAGCTGCCTGCAATATCCGGTTCTCCCGCCACCGCGTCCAGCACGTTTGCGTGGCGTAGGGCATGCTCCGTGCGGTGCTCCTCACAGTCAAACGACTTTGTGGGGTACATATGCCCGTTGTACTCGCTGATCAGATAGGGCTTCTCCGGGTCGGAGGTCACATCCTTTTTATGCTCACAGCCCCGGTTGCTGCCGTCATGCAGAAAATCATTGTAGGTGTATACATCCTCCAACAGGCTGCTTCTCTTTCCCGCCCGCACGCCGCCGGTGGGTCTGGTATCGTCCAGCCGTCTCGCCGCCGCGTTGGTTCTCTCATAAAAGGCATCGTCGTCCGCGGATTCGTTGATCCGCACACCCCATAGAATGACGGAAACATGATTCCGGTACTGCCGCACCATGTCCTCCGTGTTTTTCACTGCCTGCTCCTTCCACGCCTCATCCCCGATATGCTGCCACCCCGGAATTTCCGTAAATACCAGAAGTCCCAGCTCGTCGCATCTCTCCATGAAATCATGGGATTGGGGATAATGGGAAGTCCGCACTGCGTTGAGCCCAAGCTCCTTTTTCAGAATATCGGCGTCCATGCGCTGTATGGAAGCCGGCATGGCATAGCCTACATAGGGATAGCTCTGATGCCGGTTCAGTCCCCGGATACGCAGCTTTCTGCCGTTCAGATAAAAGCCGTCCTTTTGAAACGCTGCAGTCCGAAACCCTGTGGTGATTCGTCTCTCGTCCAGAACCGTGTCCCCGGAAAGAAGCTGTATCTTCGCCTCATATAACACCGGGCTCTCCACATCCCAGCACGCCGCCTCCTTCACGGGAAATACCGCCTCCGCCTCCTGGCTTTCGTCCGTCCCGTCAAGCACTGCTTCCTCTCCCAGAAGCAGAAACTCCTCCTCATCCCGCTTCCGCAGATAAGTGCGAAGCCGCAGACCTTCCGCCTTTCCTCTGATCGCTGCGACAATCCCCAGCACCGTATCCTTTCCCGGCGCCCCGGGCTTTACAAATACATCCTCTAAATAGGTTTCCTCACAGACCGTCAGGTACACATCCCTGTAAATCCCTCCGTAGGTCATGTAGTCCACCACATATCCGAAGGGCGGTATGTTCAGGCTCTCCCTGCTGTCCAGCCGGACTGCAAGAATATTGTCCTCCCCGTAGCGGAGCAGGCTTCCCAGCTCCATGGTAAACGCCGTGTAGCCGCAGTGGTGCGCCCCGATCTTCTCACCATTTAGAAAGACCTCGCTGTCATGGGCTGCCCCTTCAAAGGTCAGGAGAATGCGCTTCCCCCTCCACTCCTCCGGCGCGAACAAATGCCTTCTGTAACCGCAGACCATCTGGTAAAGGCTCTCGTCAAAATAGTGGAACGGAAGCTCCGCACAGGTATGGGGAAGCCGCACCCGCTCAAGCGCTCCCTCCCCGCAGTCCGGTCCGCAGAGCGTCTCCTTCCATTCCCTGTCAAAATACCACTCGTTGTTCAGATAGATTTTTGCCCCCACAGCATCTCCTCCTCTTATCCGCGGACCGCTATGCCGTCCACCAGAATGTTGACCACCTCATCCAGCGCCTCCGTGTAGGATATCTTGTTCCGAAGCAGGACATCCCTCTGGAAAAACTGCTCCAGCGACGCCTCCAGCATCATCTTCAATATGGGAATGTCGATCCTGCGGATCACTCCCTCCTCCATGCCCTGCTCAAGCAGTGCGATGGTCGTCTCCCAGCCGGTCTCCAGACGGTTCTCCACCTGCCTGTATATCTCCGGATATTTGTCCTTCAGGATATAGAGCTGTCTGAAATCAATCTCCCGGTAGCCCTCCGGCATCACGCCGAGAATCCTTCTGATCTTTTCAAGCGTGGAGAGGCTCTCATCCTCCAGCACCTCCCTCTCGCTTTCCTTGATCCGGTCAAACAGGTAATCCACCATTCCCAGAAAAAGCGCCTCCTTGTCGGGGAATGCCTGATAGATCGTCTTTTTGCTGATCCCCAGTATCCGGGCGATGTCGTCCATGGTAAACTTCAGCCCCTTCTGATTGAATGCCTGCATGGTTCCCTGTAACACTTTTTCCCTAAGTTCCATTTTCTGTCTCCTGTATCCGTTTTTTGCGTGGAAACTAATTTTTGTATTTCAGTTTCCTTTATTGTAACACTCCTCTCAGCCCGCCGCAAGAAACTGATTTCACAAAATTGGTTTCCTGTTTTTATGAATTTTTGCCAAAGAATCGACTATATACAAATGTAGGCAAAACAGTTATACTGAATAAAAGGAGAGGGGCAACATGCTGAAACTTTTTTCAAAGGATACCTCCGGCAGGCTGGAGCTCATCATTCTCACCGCTTTCCAGCTGATCTTTCAGGAGGTCACCGTCTACCGGAGCAGGCGGTTTGTGTCGGTCTACACCATCCTTCTGATCTCCTCCTTCGCCGGAATCACGGTCTGCATCCATACGAGCGTCCGCTTTATGCCGGCAATGCTCCTGCTGCCCATGATACTGACTCCGGTGTACCGGGATAAGCTGATGACGCTGTTTCAGGCTGTACTGCTCCTTCTGCTCTTTCTTGCAGACAGCCTGTATTTTATTCCGAACAGCCCCTATTCTCCACCCAGCAACCCCTGAATCGAGGTGGGCGTTTTTATCACCAGCAGCATTGCGACCTATGTACTTCCGGGGCGCGTGAACGATACCTTCGGGCACGCCTTCGGCGACGAGGTGATCAAATGCGTCAGCACGATATTTGAAAAGAATTGTCCGGCGGATGCCGTCTGCGCCAGATACGGCGGCGAGGAGTTTGCCATGATCCTGCCGGGAAGCACACCGAAAACAACGGCGGAGCACATCCGTCTGGATTTTTCCTCACACCTGTTTGACACGCCGATGGGAGAAAAATCTTTTACGATCAGTCTCGGCACAGCGGTCTACGACCGCCCGTATGCCGGCGCCACCCTGTTTTTTGAAAAGGCTGATCAAGCCCTGTATGAGGCAAAACGAAGCGGGAAAAACCGCGTAGTCTGATTTTACGGAGGAATCATTTCATGCTTGCAGACAAAAAACTGTTTCTTTTTGACATTGACGGCACTATCGCCGTGGGCAGCACGTTGTTCGACGGCAGCGCGGAGCTGTTGTCCTACATCGGAGCCATCGGCGGAAAGGCATGCTACATCACCAACAATTCCACCAAGAGCAATGCCGATTATGTGACGAAATTCAAGGATAGCTTTGGCATTACCGCCTCGGAGGATCAGTTTGTGACCTCGGGCTACATGACCACGCGCTTTTTAAAAGAGCATTTTGCGGGAAAGAAGATCTATGTGATGGGAACGGCTTCCTTTGTGGCGGAGCTAAAAAAGAACGGGCTTTTGATCACGCAGGAGCCGGAGACGGACATCGCCTGCGTGCTTGTGGGTTACGACAGTGAGCTTACCTACGAAAAGCTGACCAAAACCTGTCAGGTTCTCTCCACCATGAACGTTCCCTACTATGCCACCAACCCGGATCTCTGCTGCCCCATCGGCTTCGGCTTTATCCCCGACTGCGGCGCGATCTGCGAGATGCTGCGCTCCTCCACAGGCAAGTCCCCCGTTTATCTCGGGAAGCCTGCGGGCGAGGTCGTCACGCTCTGTATGGAGCGCTTCGGGTTCTCCCGCGAGCAGACCATTGTAGTGGGCGACCGTCTTTACACGGATATTGCCTGCGGCATCAACGCCGGTGTAGAAACCTGCGTACTCTATACAGGGGAGGCAACCCCCGAAGAAGTCGCCTCCTCCACCTATCATCCCGATTATTGCTATGACACGGTCAGACTGTTTTATGAAGCCGTAAAAACTGCTTCTTCCCAAGCCTGAGTACGTCCCCATTTGCAATGGGAATATCGGGATCGTCCACCTTCTCCCCATTTTTACGCATGCCGCCCTGCGCGATCAGCCGTCTGCATGCCGCTTTGCTCTCCGCAAAGCCAGCCGCAGCCAGAATGCCGAGAATACTGGAGAGGGTGTCGCAGTCCATGGGAATATCAAGCTCCGGAATATCCTCCGGGGCTTCTTTCTTTTGAAAGGCCTCCTCGAAGAATTTCTTTCCCTTTTCCGCTCCCGCCTCTCCGTGGTACAGCCTTGTGATCGTCTCAGCCAGCATGAGCTTGATATCTCTGGGATTTTTCCCGTCCGCCATCGCCTCCCTGATCTGATCCAGCCGCTCCGGCGTTTCATCCGTGGCAAGCTCAAAGTACCGGAGGATCAGGTGATCGGGCACCTCCATCACCTTCTTGAACATGACCCGGGGCTCCTCCGCGATACCGATGTAGTTTCCCAGACTCTTGCTCATCTTTTCCTTTCCGTCCAGCCCCTCCAGTATGGGCATGAAAACCGCTGCCTGCGGCTCCTGTCCCATGCTCTTTTGCAGGGTTCTTCCCATCAATACGTTAAAGGTCTGATCCGTTCCGCCCAGCTCCAGATCCGCCTGCAGCTCCACCGAATCGTATGCCTGCAGCAGCGGGTAGAAAAACTCATGCAGCCCGATGGGTATATTTGACGCAAAGCGGCTTTGGAAATCGTCCCGCTCCAGCATTCTTGCCACCGTCATAGTGGACGCCATCTTCAGGACATCCTCAATCCCCAAAAGCTCCAGCCACTCTCCGTTGTAGTAAATCTCCGTCTTTTCCCTGTCCAGAATTTTGAACACCTGCTGCTTGTAGGTTTCCGCATTGTCCGCCACCTGCCTGCTGCTGAGCGCCTTTCTTCCCTTTGTCTTTCCGGTGGGATCGCCGATCCTTCCGGTAAAGTCCCCGATGATGATCTTGATCGTATGCCCCATGTCCTGCATCTGCTTTAGGCGGCGCAGGGGTACTGCATGTCCCAGATGCAGATCCGGCGCGCTGGGATCCATGCCGAACTTGATCACAAGCGGCTTATTCTCGCGCAGGGAGCGCTCCACCTTTTTCTCAAGCTCCTCCTCCCCGACGACCTCCGCCGCCCCCTGCGTGATCACACGCATCTGGTGCCGCACCTGCCTCGTCAGCTCCGCCTCGCTTAGTTGCCCTGTTGTCTGCTTCTCCTCGCTCATCTGCCCTGTTGTCTGCTCCGCCTCGCTCATCTGCCCTGTTGTCTGCTCCGCCTCGTCCGTCTTCCTCGTTGCCTGCTGTTCCTCGTTTCTTTCTTGTACCTCTCTGTTCATAGCTGTCTTTCTGACTCCTCTCTTTTTTCTTTTTCACATACAAATGAAGGTTAAGACAGCCATGTATAATATTGTCACGAAATGGTACAAAAAAACTCCCGTCCTTCAAAAGGACGAGAGTTTGCTCCCGTGTTACCACCTTAAGTTTACAGACAGCTCACACTGCCTGCCTTTTCGAGTACGGCAAAAGCGATACTCTAGCACGATAACGTGTGCAGGATCCGTCGCAGCCTACTCCCATAGGTTTTGGTGCGAAGCTCAAAGATGTATTCATGCAAAGCTTCCCATGCGCCTCTCATCCGCCGGCTGCTTTCTGTATGTTTCCCTCTGCACTACTTATTCTTATCATTGCTTTTCTTAATCAATCACTTGACATATGAAATTATGTGTATTGTAGGGCATGCGCCCGATCTTGTCAAGCCCTGTTTATGGCTATTAATCTAATCATTTTTTGATATAATTATCAACACAGTTCTTCCCGATCGCCGCAGACTTCCAGACCAAAAAGCCTTCCACAAGCAAGAGTATTCCAAGGAAAATCATGATTACCATCAAAACCGTATTTATGATTTTCCCACTGTCCAGAACTCCGGCTGCCGATAACACAATTCCCGTCAGGGTCAATAGGATAATGCCCACACCATAATATGGTCCCACTCCGTATATTGGCAAATGACCGGATTCCTGATTATCCCCATGAGGACTTCTTTGCTCTTTGTTCATTTCCTTCTCCATAAAGTAATTTCTGCAAATTCCCGATTGTATCCTGAGCGGAAAAAATGTTCTTTGAGATCCCAAAGATGTCAATATTTCATATTTAATATGTCGGTTTTTTATCATTTTGTATCTCAGGCAGAAAAAAAGTGCTGCCGGATCCCAAAATTTTCCAAAAAACTGGCTCCAAAATCGCAAAAATATCGCAGAAAGATTACAAAATCATCGAAAACCCTACACCAAAAACTTGTCCAGCTCCGCTTCCACCTGCGGTTTCTTCTTCACCTTTGGATTGCGGATCAGAGTGCCCCCTGCGACCACCCTCTCCACCTTTCTGAGCGCGCGCAGATCCTCCAACGGATTGTTCTCCGTCACGATCAAATCCGCCGTCTTTCCCTTCTCGATGGTTCCGGTCTTGTCTCCGATACCCGCCATCTGTGCGCTGCGGCAGGTCGCCGTGTAAAGCGCAAAACGGTTGCTGACACCCACATACTTGTGGAAATAATAAAGTTCACGCCAAAAGTCGTACTGCGTGATCCACGGACAGCCCACATCGTTCCCCAGCACCACGGGAATGTCGTTTGCAAGCGCCGCCTTGGCACAGGCAATGATCCCTTCAAATACCACATTGCCGTTAAACTGCTCCACTTCCGTCGCATTGGTAATGGAACGGTCAAACAGGGCATAGGGGAGCGCAGGGGAAAGCGTCGTACATAAGAATGCCCCTCTGTCCTTGAAAAGCCGAATGACCTCCTCATCCACATCCGCCCCGTGCTCTATGGAGTCCACACCGTTTTCAAGCGCCACGCGCACACCCTGAGGCGATTCCACATGGGCGGACACCAGATATCCCTTCTTATGTGCCTGCTCACACACCGCGCGAACCATCTCGGGCGGCATCTTCAATTCACCCGGCACACCCTTTTCCTTGGCGTCCAGCACACCGCCGGTGATCATCAGCTTGATCAGATCCACCTTCTGCTGCTCCGCCACGGAAAGCTGTTTTAAAGCGGCGTCCACACTGTCGGCGGCAACCGCAACGGAACCCGCCATATGTCCGCCCGGAACGGAGATTCCCTGATTTGCCGCAAGGATTCTGGGGCCGACCTTTTTTCCCTCCGCAATCTCATCCCGCAAACGGGTATCGAAATCACCAAGACCTCCCACCGTGCGGATGGTGGTGACACCGCTCATCAGCTCATCCTTTGCAAAGCCGCATACCACCTTGTAGGCAATCGCTCTGGAAAGTGCGGTGCCCATCAGGGTACGAACCAGCTTTTCGTTGTCCCTCTGCTTTTTCTGCGGCTTTCCGTTTCCGGCAAGATGCACATGCATATTGATCAGGCCCGGCATAATGTATTTTCCGCCCAGATCAATCACCTCGTAGCCCTGCGGAATGTGATCCGCCTCCACGATGTCCGAGATCCTGTCATTCTCCGTGAGAATGCACAGTCCCTCCCTCACCTGCATGTCCTTTGTACCGTCCAGAATTTTTCCGTTTGTGTATGCGTATTTCATCCTCTTCATCCTCATTTCTATAACATTTAAACCTGTCAGCGGATCAGCAGCAGCCAGACGATGCCGTAATAAGTCACCACCGCAACCAGATCATTGACGGTTGTGATCAAAGGCCCCGAAGCGACAGCGGGATCCACCTTGATCTTATGAAAAAACATGGGAATCAGCGTTCCCACCAGGCTGGAAATGACCATGGCGACCATGAGCGCCAGTCCGATACAGCCGGAAATCATGTAGGAATAGCCCACGGGATTCTGCTTCAAAAGCCATATGTAGGCACCAA
>ERZ1026854.907-NODE-907-length-19923-cov-7.218542_pt1 | contig 19923 bp, 18 predicted proteins | sample MGYA00380157_ERZ1026854 | MGnify/ENA primary metagenome ERZ1026854 (study PRJEB33269, sample SAMEA4719793) | human gut metagenome | biome: human-associated habitat; feature: organic feature; material: feces | place: Cameroon | collected 2013-10 ... | reverse complement strand
AGATGAAGTTGACGTGCTGCTCGTTCTCGGCCTTATCCTTGGCCTCGGCCACAGCGTCCTCCCAAGCATCCTGCTCGGTGCTCTTCACGATCTGAAAGCCCTCTTCAAAGATGGCGCGCTCCTCGTCGCTGAGGCCCTGCAGGAAGGCGTAGTTTGCCACCAGCAGGTCGGGCACCATCTGGTGCATATCGTAGGAGTAGTACTTGCAGATATCACCGTGGCCGTTGTCGGTCAGAGCCAGCTCGTTGTTCTCGGCACCATCCAGAATACCGGCCTGCAGGGCGGTGTATACATCGCCAAAGCCCATAGGGGTAGCAGTGCCGCCCAGCAGACGCATCATTTCCACATTGGTGGGCGACTGCTGCACACGGATCTTCAGGCCCTTCAGATCAGAAGGCTTGTTGATGGGGGTCTTGATGGTGTAGAAGTTGCGGGTGCCTGCATCCAGCCATGCCACCGTTTCCAGACCGGCCTTGGAGGTCGTCTTAAAGATGGGGTCGGTCACCTCGGGGTCGTCCATGGCCTCATGGTAAGCCTCCACACTGGAGAACAGGTACGGCAGGTTGAAGATCTGGTACTTGGCACTGAAGGTCTCCATAATGGCAGTGGATGCCACCACAAAGTCGATGGCACCGGTCTGGGTCAGCTGCACCATTTCGGTCTGAGAGCCCAGCAGCTCGCTGGGGTAGACCTCCACGCGGTACTTATCGCCCAGCTTCTCGTTGATGTAGTTGGCAAAAGCTTCCAGACCCAGATGATCCGGGTGGGTCTGGGACTGCACATGGCCGATGCGGACGATCTTGCGGTCGTCGCTGTCGGAGCCAGCACCACAGCCGGTGAGCATCATGCCGCTTGTCAGTGCCGCAGCGCCCATCAGCGACAGAAACGTTCTTCTCTTCATGAATTGCATCCTCTCTTTTCTCTCTTTTTCTATGATTCGATTTTAACAAATCATGAATTTTTGCGAAACCAGATTATTTTGCGAAACGCAGCACGATTTTGTCTTTGTTGTATCCAAGTACAATTTTTGCCTTACCGGGACGAAAGAAACTGGCAAAAAGGAAAGACCGAAAGCGGGCACTACCTTTCACTTGTTCGCTTCTTGCCAACGGCCTCGCCCTCTCAGTCTCGCAATGCTCGACAGCTCTCCCAAAGGGAGAGCCCTTGGCAAAACCAGAAAGTTGCCCGCACTGCCAAAGCCTCTCACTTTGGGAGAGGTGGCATTGCGTAAGCAATGACGGAGAGGGTGAGGCTGTCAACAAAGAAAGCACCCGTTCTGCTCCTGCTGATATACAGGAACGAACGAGTGCTTTCTTTATTCCTTTATAATAAATATTATTGCACCGCTTTTTCCGCTGCGGCTATGCGGTATTCCGAAGGGGTCTGCCCGGTCAGGCGTTTGAACACCCTTGTAAAATAGTTGGCATCGCTGTAGCCCACCGCTGCGCCCACATCCTTCAGGCTCAAGCGCGGGTCCAGCACCAGCTGCCGGGCCTTGCTTACCCGGTATTCATTCAGGTAGGCCGAAAAGTTCACCTTGAAGCACTGCTTGAACAGCTTGCAGAAGTAGGCATCCGAGTAGCGCAAGGCTGCCGCCGCATCCTGCATGGAGATATCCTCCCGGTAGTGGGCATCGATAAAGCTGCTGATCTCGGCCCGGATGATGGCGGTGCGCACATCCTCGTCCTCTTCCCGGCGGACAGGTTCTTCCGACACTGGCTCCGGCACATGGCGGGCAGGCCTCTGCGCCGATACCTGCCGGATGGCTTCCTCCACGGCAAACACCAGCTCCTGCTCATTGTAGGGCTTGAGCAGGTAATCCATGGCCCGCACCGAGATGGCCTGCCGCGCATAGTCGAACTTGTCAAAGCCGGTCAGGAACAGGATGCCGCAGTTATTGTCCGTCTCGCGGATCTTGCGGGCCACCTCCAGCCCGGTGGCACCCGGCATCTCAATATCCAGCACGGCCACCTGCGGGGCTTCCCGCTGAAAGATCTCGATGGCTTCCCTGCCGTTTTTGGCTTCGTACAGGGTGATCAGGTCGCCAAGGTACTTCTGCAGGGTCTTGCACAGCACCTTGCGCTCGATCAGCTCATCCTCCGCCACCAGCAATTTGCACTTCACAAAAGTCCCTCCTCCTGTGTTTCTGCCTGTCCATCCTGCGGCAGCTCAAACCGCACCACAGTGCCGCGGCCCGCGCGGCTGTACACCTGCATCCTGCCGCCCGGGTACAGCATCCCGATGCGGCGGGAGATATTGCCAAGGCCGATGCTGCGGCCGGTCTGCTCGCTCCGGGCGATCCTGGCCTGCAAAGCATCCAGCTCTTCGGCCGTCATGCCCTTGCCGTTATCGGCCACCGTAAGCACCAGCACATTGCCTTCCATCCATGCCCGCAGCAGGATGCGCCCGCCCTCTTCGCAGGACTTCAGGCCATGGGAATAGGCGTTTTCCACCACCGGCTGCAGCATAAAGGACGGCACCAGCACCTGCGCAGGCTGCACCCGGATGCTCTTTTCCACCGTGATGCGTCCATCAAAGCGCATCTGCTGCAGATAGATATAGTCTTCCAGCCCGTCCAGCTCTTCTTCCAGCGTGATCTGCTGACGCTTGGTGCGCAGATTGTGCCGGAACAGGCTGCCCAGATGCACGATCATCTGATCGGTGGTGGAGGCATCCTCCAGCCTTGCCATGCAGGAGATCATGTTCAGGGTATTGAACAGAAAATGCGGGTTCACCTGACTCTTGAGCACCTCCAGCCGGGTGTGCTCCAGATCTTTTTCCAGCGCAAGACTGTGCATTTCTTCCCGATGCAGGGCCTGCTGGGTGGTCAGCTGCTGGGCCATGGCGTGCTTCATGCGGTTGAAGGTGCCAACCAGCTGGCCCACCTCGTCGCCGCTTTTCACCGGCAGATCCGGGCCGGAAAGGTGTCCTTCCGCGATGCTGCGGGATGCCTGTGCCAGCCCCAGCAGCGGCAGGATCACCGCACGGCGCAGCACCCGGATGAGCAGCAGCAACAGCGCTGCCGCCGTCAGGAACAGGCCCAGATACAGCCACGGCAGATGCCGGATGCGGGCCGCCGTGCTGCTGTAAAGGGCATTTTCCTGTTCCAGTGTGGCCTGCGTCAACCGCAGTGCATACTCGGCAAGATAGTCCTGCAGGGCCATCACATGGTACATCTGTTCGATGTAGGTATCCGCTGAGGGCGAAAGCCGCAAAAAGGCATCCCGCTCCTGCCGGTAGCCCGCATAGCCCTGTAAAAGGTTCCATGTGCGGGCATAGCGGTCCTCGCCGATGCGGGCATAGTCGAACGGCAGGGCTGCAAGGCTCTGCTCGGCGGCAGAGCAGGCAGAAGTATAAGCCTGCTCACTTTCATAGGACGGCTCCCGTACATAACGCTCAAAGGCCCGTGCTTCATCCTGGAGAGCGTTCTGCACCGTGTAGCAGGCAGCGTTATCGGCCAGAAGCGTATCAAAGGAGCTTACCGTCCACTGCCCTGCCAGCGTTGCAATGCCGTTGGAAAGCATCGTCACCAGCAGAATGGCTGCCAGCCATGCCGTGACCCTGCGGCGCAGCGAAACGCCGCTGCCGGTTTTGCTTTCTGCTGCCATATGCTCCCCTCCTGCCTTTTCTTTTATAAATAAGTATAATGATTTCCCGGGAAAAGTGCAACCAAAAGGCACCGGCTTGTGCAAAAAAGCCGGTGCCTGAGGGCAGGAATATTTTACAGGTTCAGCAGCACATTTGCCCGGAAAACGCTGCCGCCCGTTTCCACCGTCAGATTGCCGTGATACCTGTGCACGGCAGTTTCGACGGAAACAAGGCCGATGCCCTGTCCGTCATGCTTGGTGGAGTGCAGAACGCCGCCCTGCTTTTTCAGCACGCCATCGTAGCGGTTCTCCACCATCAGGCCCATCATGGCCGGACTGAGCATCCGGGCCAGCACCTTGACCTGCCGTTCTTCCGGCGGCAGCTTCTGGCTGGCATGGAGCGCATTTTCCAGCAGGTTGCCCAGAATGGTGCACAGGTCGGCTTCCGGCAGCGGCAGGATCTTGGGCAGGTCCAACTTCCATTCGATCTGGATGCCCTGCTGGCGGGCCTCATAGTCGTAGTGGCCGGCAAGCGCATCCACCGCAGCGTTGGCGCACAGGGTGGGTCTTGCATCGCTGAGCTCGCTCTCATACTGCTTCAGGTAGCTTTTCAGTTCGTCCAGCCGCCCGGCCTCGGTCAGGCCGGAGATCACATGCAGGTGCTGGCGGAAATCGTGCCGCAGGTGGCGGGTCTGTTCCAGATAGCTGCGCAGCTCCATATAGCGGCGGGACTCCACGGCCAGCAGCTGGTTTTCGCGGTCCAGCTGGGAGCTGCGGGTATACTCCTTTGCCACGCGGTACATCTCGTACAGCAGCAGAAAGATGCCCAGCAGCGAGATGCTCACCGCCAGCACCGCGATGATGCGGATGCGGTTCATCAGGATGATGCCGATCTCTTTCGGCATACAGAACACCAGAAACGCCGCGTACAGCGCCGGCAGCGGCCATGCCGACTCCCAGAAGGCTTCGCCGTGGTACTCCTGCAGCAGCCACCGGCTCCAGCGCACTGCCGTAAAGCGGAAGATGGTGCTGAGTATCACCGCGAGGGTCAGGCAGATGGCCGAGGTGCTGGGCAGAAACACAGGCTGTGCATTGTCCAGCTCAGCTTCCGCGTTCAGCACGACAGCAAGCAGGGTGCACACAGACATCATCACTGCCGCCACGGAGAACAGAAACATGGTCTGGCTGATCGATACTTCCCGGTCGGTGCGCCAGCGCAGCAGCCAGAAGCTGATGATGAGCAGCGGGATGAGCAGAAAGTTCGTCTCGATGTCCAGCATGCAGCACACCGCTGCGCCAGCCAGACCCAGCAGTGTGATCACCGACGCACCGATGGCATAGGTTTTGCGCGGTGCACGCAAGTGCTCCTGCAGTGAGGCAAGGCAGAGGTATTCTGCCGGATACATCATTGCAAATTCCAGAAAAAAACGTCCAAACAATGCAAAATTCACAAACGCTCTCCTTTCCGGGTCAGAATTCCCGCTGCATACTATGGAACTGATACTGCGTAAATTGGGCAAGCAGTCTGTTTTTGTCCTTCTGCCGCACCGGCAGATGGGTCCCATCCAGCATTTCAATGCAGTCATCCTCAAACCGCAGCACCTTGGACATGTTGATGATCACGCCGCGGTTGCACACCAGAAATTCCGGCTGGGTCTGAAGCTGTTCCTGCACCTGTGCAAAATTTGCCGTAGCCCGGCACTCGCCGTCGTCCGTGACCACGCGCACATAATGGTTCTGTGCCGTGGCATAGTAGATCTTGGTCAGCGGCAGCCGCACGATCTGCCGGGCAATGCGCACCTCCAGCTCCGGCTGCTGGCGGAACAGCACCCGCCGCAGCTCCCCTGCCAGCCGCTCGAACTTTTCTTCCTTATAAGGCTTGAGCAGATAATCGAATGGATGTACCGGAAAGGCATCCCACACGTACTCCGGCGAGGATGTCACAAACACGATCAGCAGGTCCGGGTCGAACGCACGCAGCCGCTGCGCGGTCTCAATGCCATTGGTGCCCTCCATGCAGATGTCCAGAAACACCACCTGATATCCCTCACCCGGAAACTCCTTTAAAAAATCGTCTCCGCACACAAACCGCCTGCAAAGGATCTCTTCCTCGCCAAACGCCTTTTTCAACAGCTGTTCCAGCCGCTCGGCATCCGGTTTCTGATCTTCCACGATCGCTGTCCGCAGCTTCATTGCTGCACCCCCTGTTTCTTCTGCTTCCCTGTTTTTATTTTATTATAGCACAAGTTCCGCCTTCCGTGGTCTGCCATTCGCGCACAAAACAGCCCGTTTCACGCAGGCTGCGGCAGTGGGCAGAAATTTTTTTGTGTTTCCCGGCTGCAATGCAAAACAAAAAAGGCACCACACAATGTGTGATGCCTTTCCGATCTGGTGGAGAATACCGGGATCGAACCGGTGACCTCTTGCATGCCATGCAAGCGCTCTCCCAGCTGAGCTAATCCCCCAGATGTTCGTGCCGTGCCTGACGACGTGATTTATTATATCAGCGCATCCGGGAGTTGTCAACTGTTTTTTGAAAAATTTTGCGGCAGTTTGTCTGCCCCTGGAGATTTTTTGGGATCGTCCTATCCTGCTCCATCCCCGCGCCGTTTTTCCATAGCCTGCTAAGTTTTTATGCAAACAAAAACCCCGCACAAAACGATCACTCGTCTTGTGCGGGGTCTCTAGCTCTTTTTATCTGACATAGCAAACACTATGTCAAATCGAACCATCAATCCTATTCAGGAAAGATTAGTCCTCCAGATACTTAACAGTCTTGACTTCCAGACCGATGGGGCTGCTGCCCAGAGTGTAGATAGCAGACAGGCCGCCCAGGATCTGCATGCCAACGTTCACAGCGCCAACAGCGAAGCCCCAAGCGTTGTTCTCGAAGGTGCTGTAGCCGGTCTTGTAAGCGGACTCCAGAGTCTCTGCGCCGTAGCCGATCACATCGCCGGGAACGTAGTTGCCATCGAACAGGCGACCCAGCAGGCTAGAAGCATGATGGTTCAGGTAAGAGTTACCAACGATCTTGATCACGTTGGTAGAAACGTTCTGCCAGTTAGCAGTGGTCATGACAGGAGCCAGGACATCAACCAGGCTACCACCAACAACGTAGGTCATCTCGTTTTCTGCAACAGCAGAGAAGTTTGCAGGCATCATCATAATGAATTTCTCCCTTCAAATTTAGAAAGATATTTGCAAGCCACTTGTTTGGCTTACGTTCCTTACTAGGATGGCAATAATATACCACACTTTCCAGAAATGTTCAAGTACTTTTTTGAAAAAAATGTGAAAAATGTGATAGACTGTGAAAATCCGGTCTCAAAATTCTTACAGAAGCTGCTTTTTTGCACATAGCGACATGGTTTTTCGTGGAATTGGAAGATACTGGAATGTGAAAGGAATCGTGTATGAAAACCGTGATCTATCTGGACGAACTGCTGCTGACGAACTTTCTGGTCGCCGCAGCACTGCTTTTGGGCGCAGGGCTTTTGTGTGCACGGCAGTGCAGCGGCCTGCGGCTGATGGCAGGCAGTGCGGCCGCGGCAGCAGCTTCACTGGGCATTCTGCTGCCGGAACTGCCCGGGCCTGCAGCTTTCCTTTATAAGGTATTCACCTGCTGTGCTGCTGTAGCTGCAGCTTACGGCGTGCCGGGCCTGCGCAATTTTGTGCAGCTATGTGCATGGTATCTGCTGCTGAACCTGCTGCTGTGCGGAGCCGTGCTGCTGCCCGGAGTGCAAAGTGCGAATCTCTGCGTCTATCTGCCCCTGTCTCCGGGCCGGCTGCTGCTGTGCTGCGGTGCAGTGTCTGCCGTGCTGCGCGGCGTACTGTTCTGCTTTGGCCGTGCAGGCACCCGCTGCACCGCCGCCGTACTGGAGCTGGAAGGTGCAGTCCTCTCCGTACAGGCTTTCTGCGACACCGGCTTCTCCGTGCAGGACCCGCTGACCGGGCAGGCGGTGGTTCTGGTCTATTATCCTGCTGTGCGCAGCGCCCTGCCGCAGGAGCTGCGCACATTTCTGGACCGTTATTTTGCCTGCGGCACGGCACCGCCGCCGGAACTGCGGGTGCGGCTGGTGCCCTGCACCACCATTGCCGGGCACTGTGTGCTGCCTGCCGTTCCGGCAAAGGCCCTGCGCACCGGCAAAGGCCGTGCAGCGGGCATTCTGGCCGCGTTCTGCCGCCCGGAAACGCCGCCGCAGCCATGGACAGCTCTGCTGGGCAGCGAACTGGCCGTGCAGCTGGGCATCCGCTGAGAAGCGTTTTGATCCGATCGATATTCTATAGATGTACAGGAGGGGTACTCATGTTCCATGTTCTGCACCGGTTCTGGCATTGGATCGTTATACGGCTGGGCTATTGCGGCGGCGCACATTTTCTGGCCGGTGCACCCAGCCTGCCCCCGCCGCTGACCCCGGAACAGGAAAAAGCCCTGCTCTCCCGTATGGCTGCAGGCGATGCCGCTGCCCGGGACGACCTGATCACCCACAACCTGCGGCTGGTGGTGTATCTTGCCAAAAAGTACGAAAGCAGCGGCGTGCCTGCCGAGGACATGATCAGCATTGGCACCATCGGGCTGATCAAGGCGGTAAACACCTTCACGCCGGAGCGCAGCATCAAGCTGGCCACCTACGCCAGCCGCTGCATCGGCAATGAGATCCTGATGTACTTACGCAAAAGCTCCAACCGCCGTCAGGAAGCCAGCATCGACGAACCGCTGAACGTAGATGGCGACGGCAACGAACTGCTGCTTTCCGATATTCTGGGCAGTGATGAGAACCAGATCAGCCAGCGGCTGGAACAGGATGCGGAGCGCGTCGTGCTGCGCCGGGCCGTGGACAGCCTGTCCCCGCGGGAGCGGCAGATCATGGAGCTGCGCTTTGGTCTGGCGGACGGCATTGAGCGCACCCAGAAGGAGGCCGCCGACGCACTGGGCATCAGCCAAAGCTACATTTCCCGGCTGGAAAAGCGGATCATCCATACCTTAAAAGTACAATTGGAAAGCGAGTAGCGGTTCCCAGCTTTTCCCGTGCATAGTGCATTGCCCGCAGGGCCATACTCCCGGTGAAGATCAAAACAGACCGGGGGCGTTTGGATGTACAACAAAGTCGAGCTGTGCGGCATGAACACCGCCCAGCTGCCCGTGCTGACCGAAGCCAAAAAGCGGGAACTGCTGGCCCGCGCCCGCGCCGGTGATGCAGCAGCCCGGGAACAGATGGTGGAAGGCAACCTGCGGCTGGTGCTCAGCGTGGTGCAGCGGTTCGCCCAGCGCGGCGAAAATCTGGACGACCTGTTTCAGGTGGGGTGCATCGGCCTGATCAAGGCCATCGACAACTTTGATCCCGCCCAGCCGGTGCGCTTTTCCACCTATGGTGTTCCCATGATCATTGGGGAGATCCGGCGCTTTCTGCGGGACAACAACGCCCTGCGGGTGAGCCGCAGCCTGCGGGATACCGCCTACCGGGCCATGCAGAGCCGCGAAGCGCTGGAAAAGCAGCTGGGCCGCGAACCGACCATGGACGAGATCGCACAGGCGGCGGGCCTTGCCCGGCGCGAAGTGACCGCCGCGCTGGAATCGGTGGTGGAGCCGATCAGTCTGGAAGAGCCGGTGTACACCGATGGCGGCGATGCGATGTATGTGATCGATCAGGTGCGGGACCCGGATGGTGAGGACAGCTGGATCAGCGGGCTGCAGTTCCGGCAGACCGTGGCCGGGCTGACCCCGCGGGAAAAGCGGATCATGGAGCTGCGCTACCTGCAGGGCAAGACCCAGATGGAGGTGGCGCAGGAGATCGGCATCAGTCAGGCACAGGTCAGCCGGTTGGAAAAAGGTGCGCTGAGCCAGTTCCGCACCCGGGACTGAACCTTAAAAAAGGCGGCACAGCTTCCGTTTTGTTCGGAAGTGTGCCGTCTTTTATCTGCGGCTGTATTTGCGCCGGGTGGCCGCACCGCCGCGCAGATGCCGCTCTGCCTTATTGCAGGCCAGAACCGCACGCACCTGCCGGAACAGCTCCGGCTGCAGCGTCCGCAGCCGCACCGCAACATCCTTGTGCACGGTGGACTTGCTGCACCCGAACACCGCTGCCGCCGCACGCACTGTGGCCCGGTTGGCCGCGATATATTCGCCCAGCTGTACCGCCCTTTGTTCGGGGTCTCCCTTCATACCCAGACTCCTCCCATTGTGAACTTATGGTACAGCCTATGCACAGGCCTAGGCAGATATGTTCCGCCTGGGCTTGACTTTTGCGCCGGACGCGCTATACTTTTGCATGGACATAAAAACAGGGGTGCCGAAAGGCTGAGATCCGCGTTTTGCGGAGTACCCTTTTACCTGACCGGACAATGCCGGCGTGGGAGTTTGCAGAACTGTCCGTTCTTTCACAAACCCCGTGCGCCTGCTGAAAAGCGGGCGCATTTTTGTTTTTGTGTACTATCGTTCTGAGAAGAGGAATCCCTATGACCAAAACCTATTCCAAGACCCGCATTCTGGTGGAGGGTGCGCTGATGATCGCCCTGTCCACCGTTTTGAGCATGATCCAGATCCCGCTCATGCCCCACGGCGGTTCCATCACCCTGTTCAGCATGGTGCCCATTCTGGTAATGAGCTACCGCCACGGCGCAAAGTGGGGCGTCATGACCGCTTTCGTCAACAGCCTGATCCAGCTTGTGCAGGGCCTTGGCAATCTGGCATACTGCCAGACCCTCACGGCACAGGTGGGCTGCGTGCTGCTGGACTACCTTCTGGCCTTCACGGTGCTGGGCTTTGCCTGCCTGATCGCAAAGCCTTTCCGCAGCCGCACCATGGGTGTCGGTGTCAGCGCCTTTGTGGTGTGCCTGCTGCGCTTTTTGTGCAGCTTTCTGTCCGGTTACATCGTCTGGAAGGATTACGACTACGCTTTCAGCTGGATGACCGAGATCGGCTTTCCCGGCATCTCCAGCATGAGCGTGGACGGCCTGTGCTGGCTGTACAGTGCCGTGTACAACGCCACCTACATGCTGCCCGAAGCCATTCTGACCACGGTCCTTGTGGTGATCCTGATCCGTGTCGCCCCGCAGATCTTCGACCCGCAGAACGCAAGAGCGTAAGTTTTTTCGCAGTCATTTTTCCCGCCGGGAAGGGCATTTCCCCGGCGGGAATTTTTTTGCAGAAAATCCCAAAAAAGCTGTTGACAATCCGGCAAAGCGCTGGTATAATTACTCCTGTCGTCAGGCACGGCACGGACATCTGGGGGATTAGCTCAGCTGGGAGAGCGCTTGCATGGCATGCAAGAGGTCACCGGTTCGATCCCGGTATTCTCCACCAGAAGGAAAAGCACCGCACGGAAACGTGTGGTGTTTTTTGTTATTACCGAACAAAGGAGAAACTATGCGCTACGCAATCGTATTCAGCAGTAAAACAGGCAACACAAAATTACTGGCAGACACGCTGCACGCCTGTCTGCCGCAGGAAAACTGCTGCTATTTTGGCACCCCGGACCCTGCTGCCATGGAAGCAGACGACCTCTATGTGGGCTTCTGGACAGACAAAGGAAACGCTGACGAAAGCACTTTGGACTTTTTGAAGCAGCTGCACGATAAAAACATCTTCCTTTTTGGCACCGCCGGCTTTGGCGGCAGTGAGGAGTATTTCAACAAGATCCTGAAAAAGGTGGAGCATTCGCTGGACAGGAGCAACACGGTCTTTGGCCGTTATATGTGTCAGGGCAAGATGCCGCTGTCGGTACGCCAGCGGTATGAGGGCATGAAAAAACAGCCGATCCATCTGCCCAATCTGGATGCGCTGATCGAGAATTTTGACAAGGCTCTTTCTCACCCGGATGCAGAAGATCTGGAGCGGTTAAAGCAGGCGGTAAAATGATAAAAAGGCAGCGGTTTCCCTCAAACAGGGGAAGCTGCTGCCTTTTTTGCTTAGGGTGATCTGCACGGCCATTTCGTTCCATTCCATGGCATCTCTCACAGTTTCAGTTCGTGGTACACTTTGCCCTCAAGATCTTTCCACCGGAACGTCTCCCCTTCCAGTGTCATATAGCTGTGGGCGCTGCCCTCTTTGGGGATGCTCAGCGAACCGGGGTTCAGATAAAGGTTTCCGTCCCCGAACTCCGTCCACGCCGGGATATGGGTATGGCCGTGCAGCAGGATATCGCCTGCAGCCAGCGGCGGCAGGTTTTTCAGGTTGTGCACATGGCCGTGGGTGGCATAGATCAGGCGTTTGCCCACCGGAAGCACCGCGTAATCCGCCAGAATGGGGAGATCCAGCACCATCTGGTCCACCTCGGCATCGCAGTTTCCGCGCACGCACAAAAGCTGCGGCTTCAGACTGTTCAGCAGCGGAATGACCTCTTTGGGCGCATAGCCCTCCGGCAGGTCGTTGCGGGGACCGTGATACAAAAGATCTCCCAGCAAAAGCAGGCGGTCCGCTTTCTCCCGCCGGAAGGCATCGATCATCTGGCGGCAGTAATACGCCGACCCGTGCAGGTCGGATGCGATCATCCATTTCATGGCAGTTTCTCCTTTTATAAAAGCTACAATTTTATTGTAACGCCAGAGCAAAAAATGGTCAAGCATATAAAAGTCATACTTTTGCAGGAGAACGTCTTGACATTCCACCCGAGATGTGGTATTTTTTAGCCAATAAAATTCGTGTGGATTTTTACAGCAATATGCTACTTTTCGCCACACAATGACTTCAAAAAAGCCATTGTGTGGCTTTTTTGCGTCCGCGTTTGTTTTCGAGCAGCCTCGCCCTGACGATTTCGTGGCTGCGGAACACAGCCAAAGCCCCGGCGGGGCTTTTAAGCAGCAATTCATTCCTTATATTATCTAGGAGCAATGCAAACACTATGAACGAGACCTTTATGAAAGAAAAACCGGTTCTGCCGCTGCTGGTATCCATGGCACTGCCGAACGTGATTTCCATGCTGGTGAACAGCCTGTACAACATCGTGGACAGCCTGTTCGTGGCCCGCATCAGCGAGGATGCCATGACAGCCCTCAGTCTGGTGTATCCCATCCAGAACTTTGCCAACGCCATTGCCATTGGCTTTGGCATTGGCATCAACGCCATGATCGCGCTGTACCTTGGCGCGGGCGACCACAAAAAGGCCGAGACTGCCGCCACCCACGGCATGGCGCTGAGCCTTGTGCACGGCATCCTGATCACCATTGTAAGCATTGCCATCATGCCGGGCTTCCTGCGTCGGTTCACCAGCGACGAAGGCCTGATCGCATCCGGCATCACCTACTCCACCATCGTGTTCCTGTTTGCCACCATCAACATGGCGGGTCTGGCCTTTGAAAAGATGTTTCAGGCCGTGGGCCGCATGAAGGTGACCATGGCGGCACTGATCTTTGGCTGTGTGTGCAACATCATTCTGGACCCCATCCTGATCTTCGGCCTTGGCCCGGTGCCTGCCATGGGCATTGCGGGTGCGGCCCTTGCTACCGGCATCGGCCAGCTGCTGAGCCTGTGCGTTTACCTCTTCGTTTACGTCCGTACGGAGCTGCCTATCCGACTGCGCCGCAGCTGCCTGCGCCCGGATGCCGCACTGGACGGCAAACTGTATGCCATCGGCGTGCCGGCCATCCTCAATCTGGCTCTGCCCTCTCTGCTGGTCACCTTCCTGAACGGCCTGCTGGCTGGTTTTTCCCAAAGCTACGTGGTGGTACTGGGCATTTACTACAAGCTGCAGACCTTCCTGTACCTGCCCGCCAACGGCATCGTGCAGGGCATGCGCCCGCTCATTGGATACAACTACGGCGCCAAGCAGCACGCCCGCGTGAAAAAGCTCTACGAACTCACCCTCATCATGAGTGCTGCCATCATGGCTGCGGGCACTATCATCTGCCTGTTCGCTTCCCGCCCGCTGATGCAGCTGTTCACCACGAACCCTGAGACCATTGCCGCCGGTGAGACCGCCCTGCGCATCATCTGTCTGGGCTTTGTGGTCTCTGCCGTATCCACCACCTCTTCCGGTGCGCTGGAAGGCCTTGGCAAGGGCGCAGAATCGCTGGTCATCTCGCTGTGCCGCTACATCGTGTTCATCATGCCGCTGGCCGCTGTGCTGTGTCATTTCCTTGGTGCCAACGGCGTGTGGCATGCATTCTGGATCACCGAAGTGCTGTCCGCCATCGTGGCTTACCCGGTGTACCGCAAGGCGGTTGCCAAGCGTTGATCTTCTTAAGCTGTTGTACATTTTTGTATAGCAGCTTTTTTCTTTCGCGGGCTCGCCCTCTCAGTCTCGCATTCGCTCGACAGCTCTCCCAAAGGGAGAGCCTTTGGCAGTCCACACAAACTGCATCTTTATGCCAAGGCCTCTCCCTTTGGGAGAGGTGTCACCGCAGGTGACGGAGAGGGCGAGCCTGCTAACCCTATTTCAACAATACACTTTCCCCGCACAAATTCCCAGTAACACAGTCGGATTTCTTTGTGGATTCTGCCAAAGAGTATGAACACTTTATTGCCCCCTCTTGCATTCCCTATTAAAAAGATATAGAATGCATTCAGAGAGTTATCCTAGCGCATCACTCGGATTTGAGCATGCAGCTGGTTCTATGTTACTTGGAGGTGCATTTTATGAGCAGTCCGCTGCTGGAAGTCAAAGATCTGCAGGTCACTGTGGGCGAAGAGCAGAAGGTTCTTCTGAACGGTCTGGACCTGACCATTTATCCCGGTGAGACCCATGTTCTCATGGGCCACAACGGTGCCGGCAAGTCCACCCTGATGAGCGCCCTCATGGGCGACCCGCGCTATACCGTCACTCGCGGTCAGATCCTGTTCAACGGGCAGGACGTGACCCATGAGAGCGCCGATGTGCGCGCCCGTGCAGGCATGTTCCTTTCGTTCCAGACCCCGGAGGAGATCCCCGGCATCACGCTGGAAAACTTCCTGCGCACAGCACAGAACGCCATTACCGGCAAGCCGGTCAAGGTGTTCGCATTCCGCAAGGAGCTGGCAAAGCAGATGGAAGCACTGGGCATGGACCCGTCCTACGCCGACCGCTATCTGAATGTGGGCTTCTCCGGCGGCGAGAAGAAGAAGAGCGAGATCCTGCAGCTGCTCATGCTCAAGCCCAAGCTGGCCCTGCTGGACGAGACCGACTCCGGTCTGGACGTGGATGCCGTCAAGACGGTGGCACAGGGCGTGCGCGCTTACCACAATAAGGACAACGCCCTCATCATCATCACCCACAACGCCAAGATTTTGGAAGGCCTGAAGGTGGATTACGTCCACGTGCTGGATGATGCCCACATCGTGCGCACCGGCGGCGACGAGCTGGTGAACGAGATCATTGAGGAGGGCTTCCATGCGGTGAAGGAGGACGAAGCGAAATGAGAGCCTTTGAAACCGAAAAGACCGATGTCGCCGAGGTAGACCGCAGCATTTACGACATCAAGGACGGCGCGAATGCCGCCTTTGAGGTGAACTCCGGCCTGACCAGCGAGATCGTGGAAAAAATTTCCGAGGAAAAGCACGACCCTGAGTGGATGCGCATTTTCCGCCTGAAAGCACTGGAAACCTACAACAAGATGCCGGTGCAGAACTGGGGCCCGTCCATTGAAGGGCTGGACATGAACAACATCGTCACCTATGTGCGTCCCAACACCGAGATGCGCGGCAAGTGGAGCGATGTGCCCGAGGACATCAAGAACACCTTTGAGCGTTTGGGCATCCCCAAGGCCGAGCGTGCTTCGCTGGCCGGTGTGGGCGCACAGTACGACTCTGAGGTGGTGTACCACAACGTCAAGGCCGAGGTGGCCGCACAGGGCGTTGTGTATACGGATATGGAAAGCGCCCTGACCGGCCCCTATGCCGAGATGGTGCGCAAGCACTTTATGAAGCTGGTGCCCCCTACCGACCACAAATTTGCGGCCCTGCACGGCGCTGTGTGGAGCGGCGGCTCCTTTGTGTATGTGCCCGCCGGGGTACATGTGGAGATCCCGCTGCAGTCCTACTTCCGCCTGAATGCCAAGGGCGCGGGCCAGTTTGAGCATACCCTTATTATTGTAGACAAGGGTGCTTACCTGCACTTTATCGAGGGCTGCTCTGCGCCCAAATACAATGTTGCCAACCTGCACGCAGGCTGCGTGGAGATCTACGTGGGCGAGAACGCCCGCGTGCGCTACTCCACCATTGAGAACTGGTCCAAGAACATGTACAACCTGAACACCAAGCGTGCCAAGGTAGAAAAGGGCGGCACCATTGAGTGGGTGTCCGGTTCCTTTGGTTCCCACACCTCCTGCCTGTATCCCATGAGCATTCTGGCTGGCGAGGGTGCCCGCATGGAGTTCACCGGCATTACCTTTGCAGGTGCCGGACAGGATCTGGACACCGGTGCCAAGGTGGTGCATGCTGCGCCCAACACCAGCTCCCATATCACCACAAAATCCATCGCGCGTGACGGCGGCATCTCCAACTTCCGCAGTTCTGTCACCGTGCTGCCAAACGCCAAGAACTCCAAGTCCGCCGTCTCCTGCGAGAGCCTGATGCTGGATGACCGTTCCCGCTCTGACACCATCCCGGAAATGGATATCCGCTGTGACGCCGTGGATGTGGGCCACGAGGCAAAGATCGGCCGCATCAGCGAGGAAGCCGTGTTCTACCTGATGAGCCGCGGCCTTTCGGAAGAGGATGCCCGTGCGCTGATCGTGGGCGGCTTTGCTGAACCGATCGCCAAGGAGCTGCCTGTGGAATACGCTGTGGAAATGAACAACCTGATCCACTTGGAAATGAAAGGCAGCATCGGCTGAGAGGGGGCATTTTTGATGAACGATACCAATATGAACCGCCTGCCGGTGCCCACCTGGAACCAGTGCGGCGTGAATACGGCCCCTGTGGCCGCTGCCCTGCCGGAAAATGCCGGCGACTGGGGCGAAGCAGATTTTGCCGTCACCCTGCCCGCCGGAGTTGGTGAGAGCGAAGAAGAATTCACAAGCTTTGCAGAGAGCGGCATGGGCGCTGAAGCCGATGCCTTTGTGCTGGAAAACGCCACCGTGCGCCATGCGCTGACCGTGGCCGAGGGTGTGGCCGTGGCAGAGCCTGCCGTATTTGAATTTACGCTGGATGCCGCCCACCCGAATGCTTTGAGCGTGCTGGATGTGGATGCCAAGGCAAACAGCAGCCTGACCCTCGTACAGGTGCTGCGCGGCGATGCCGAAAACGGCGTGGCTGCTGGCCTTGTGCGCATCCGTGCTGCCGATGGCTCTCACATCAAGCTGGTACAGGTGCAGCTGCTGGGCAGCCGCGCCCGCCGCTGGGATGCCGTTGCCGTGGAAGAGGGCACCGGCGCAAAGGTGGAGCAGGTGCGCATTGAGCTGGGCGGCAGCGTATCCGCCTGCGGCACCCGCGCCATGCTGGACCACGCCAAGGCTGAATACGATCTGGATGCCGTCTACTTTGGCGGCAAAAATGATGTGCTGGATTACAACGATGTCTCGGTGCACACCGCCAAGGATACTTTGTGCGAGATGCACACCGCCGGTGTGCTGACCGGCAATGCCAGCAAGATCCTGCGCGGCACCATCGACTTCCGCCGGGGTGCAAAGCGCAGCGTGGGCCATGAGAGCGAGGATGTGCTGCTGTTCAGCCCCGAAGCCCGCAACCGCACAGCCCCGCTGATCTTGTGCGGCGAGGAAGAGGTGGAGGGCCAGCACGCTGCCTCCATCGGCCGTCTGGACGAAGAGAAGCTCTACTACCTGCGTTCCCGCGGCCTTTCCGAAGCACAGGCGCGCCGCCTGATGGTGGATGCCCGCTTTGCACCCGCGATGGATAAGATACCGCCCGTTCTAACCGCCCTGCGCGAAGAGGTGCAGTCCGAAGCTGCAAGGAGGCTGGACGAAAATGAATAACCCATGGGTCAAGGATTTTCCCATTCTTGCGGCAGACGAAAACGGAAACCGTCTGGTCTATCTGGACAGTGCCGCTACCACCCAGCACCCCAAGCAGGTGCTGGATGCCGTAACGGACTACTATCTGCACGACAACGCCAACCCCCACCGCGGCGTTTACGAGCTGGCCATGCGTGCCACCGATGCCCATGAGGGCGCACGCCACCGCGTGGCACAGTTCTTTAATGCACAGGACGATGAGATCGTCTTTACGCAGAACACCACCGAAGCGCTGAATCTGGTCGCCTATAGCTACGGGATGCACTTTTTGCACGCGGGCGATGAGATCGTGATCTCGGTGGCCGAACACCACTCCAACCTTGTGCCGTGGCAGCGCGTGGCCGAGGCTGCCGGCGCAAAGCTGGTTTACATGTACCCCAATGCTGCCGGTCACCTGACCGAAGAAGAGCTGGACAAAAAGATCACCGCAAAAACCAAGCTGGTGGCTGTGGGCATGGTTTCCAACGTGCTGGGCCTGCGCGCCCCGGTGGAAGCCATTGTGGCCCGCGCCCACGCCGTGGGTGCTGTGGTGGTGCTGGACTGCGCCCAGAGCGCCCCGCACATGCCGGTGGATGTAAAGAAGCTGGATGTGGATTTTGCAGCCTGCTCGGCCCACAAGCTCTATGCTCCCATGGGCATGGGTGCACTGTACGCCCGCGCAGAACTGCTGGACAAGATGCCGCCCTTCCTGAGCGGCGGCGATATGATCGGTGCCGTGCATGAGCACAGCGCCACATGGGCGGAAGGCCCCCGCAAGTTTGAAGCCGGCACCCGCAATGTGGGCGGCGAAGTGGGCTTTGCTGCTGCGCTGGATTATATGCAGAACATCGGCTGGGATGCCATGATGAGCCATGAGCACGCATTGCTGGACCGGATGCTCAAGGGCATGGCGCAGATGCCGTGGCTCACCGTTTACGGCGACCCCACCGCTGCAAACCGCTTTGGCGTGGTATCCTTCAATGTGAACGATGTGCACCCGCATGATGTGGCCACCATTCTGGACGCAGGCGGCGTGGCCGTGCGCGCAGGCCATCACTGCGCACAGCCGCTGATGGACTTCCTTGGCATTGGCTCCTGCTGCCGCGCCAGCGTTGCCGTCTACAACACGGCAGAGGATGTGGACGCACTGCTGAACAATCTGGAAAATGTACGAAAGGTGATGGGCTTATGAACCTGAATGAACTGTATACACAGGTGATCACCGAGAACAGCCGCAGCAAGGAAAACCGCCACCCGGTGGAAGGTGCTACCCACAGTCTGGAGGGCGTGAACCCCAGCTGCGGCGACGACATTACCCTACAGCTGCGCGTGAAGGACGGCAAGATCGAGGATGCCGGTTTTATCGGCAGCGGCTGCGCCATCAGTCAGGCATCCGCTTCCCTGATGATCGACCTTGTGAAGGGCCGCACCGTGGAGGATGCCCGCCGCCTGATCGGCCTGTATTTCGATATGATCAAGGGCAAGATCACCCCGGAGCAGCTGGATGATCTGGAGGATGCCGCTGCTCTGCAGGGCATCGCCCATGTGCCCGCCCGTGTCAAGTGCGCGGTGCTGGCATGGCACACGCTGGAAGAAGCGCTGGACGGCGAAGGAAAAGTAAAATAAAATCGTTTCAAGCAGTTGAGGGAGAGTTTGCCAAAAGCTCTCCCTCTTTTTTGTGCATTTTATTTGACAGCGCGCAAAAACTGCGGTAAAATAAGGTGTTTGTTTTCCGGCATCGCGGCTGGAAAAGGCGTATTTTAACAGAGGATGTGGGAAAAATCATGATCGAAACGATCACGGCCGTCAATCAGGCGGTCAACCAATTCATCTGGGGCGTGCCCGCCATGGTGTGCATCATCGGCGTGGGCCTGCTCCTGAGCGTGCGCACGGGCTTTTTGCAGATCCGCAAATTTCCCTACGCCATCAAGACCACCATCGGACGCATGTTCCGCAAGAAGGACGCCTCCGATGGTGCCATGACCCCCTTTCAGGCGGTGTGCACCGCGCTGGCCGGCACCGTGGGCACCGGCAACATTGCCGGTGTGGCAGGCGCGATCGCCATTGGCGGACCGGGTGCCGTGTTCTGGATGTGGTGTTCTGCCCTGCTTGGCATGTGCACCAAGTTTGCCGAGGTCACGCTGGCGGTGCACTACCGTGAGCGCAGTGAGACCGGTGAATGGGTGGGCGGCCCCATGTATTACATCAAGAACGGTCTGGGCAAAAACTGGCAGTTCCTTGCGGTGCTCTATTCCCTGTTTGGCGTGCTGACCGTGTTTGGCACCGGCAACGCCACGCAGGTAAACACCATCGTTGCCGCCATCGATACCGCTCTGCTGGAGTACGGCGTGGTGGGCAGCGGTGCGCTTTCTACCCTGAACCTCGTGGTTGGCATCGCGGTGGCCATGCTGGTGGCCATGGTGCTGCTGGGCGGCATCAAGCGCATTGGCAGCGTGAGCGAAAAGCTGGTGCC
>ERZ1026854.904-NODE-904-length-19970-cov-8.767311_pt1 | contig 19970 bp, 16 predicted proteins | sample MGYA00380157_ERZ1026854 | MGnify/ENA primary metagenome ERZ1026854 (study PRJEB33269, sample SAMEA4719793) | human gut metagenome | biome: human-associated habitat; feature: organic feature; material: feces | place: Cameroon | collected 2013-10 ... | reverse complement strand
GGGCTCGGAGATGTGTATAAGAGACAGGTGTATATCTTTTGAATTTATACCATCACATAGACAATTGAGTGGCTTTTTGTTTTGTGACAGTAAATTAATGTTTGGAGAAGATTATAGAAAATTTGAAAAAATTATGAAAAACAAAAACTATAGTTTTTCAGGTGATGCTTATAGCGTAGAAATATCATGTGATGCTGTTCAAATTACGTGCGATATAGATTGTGAGGGGGATGAGAATGATTTGTTTTCATCAGATATCATATCAAGAGATAATTTTGTTTGGGTAATGAATGAGTGGATAAGAGAAAATAGAAAACTAAAGTCAACTGATTCAAAAGAAGAATCAGTCCATAGCAGTAAAGTGCTAAGGCGACAGAATAAATTGTTGTCAAAGATTTGCAGACTGTTTGGTAAGCGTTGAGTTAGCATGGAACGTATTACTACAGATGTTCAAGCAAAACCAATAATGACAGCACAGGTACAACCATATTCACATATTACCTTATGGACGGTCTGACCCTAGTTAGAAATATCAAGCTTGTATATTTCTTTGACATCGTAACCTTTGTTGGTTAATAATGTACATTCATCAATGTAAAGAAAAACTATGCTCATTATTTTGATAAATATCTGCAATTATGGGAGTAGAGTCCAGAGCAATGAGAGAATCAAAAAAATTGTCATAATCATAAAACCAAGTCTTCTGTACTGAAGTGAAAAAATGTGATATCCTGTATATTTTTTCTGACAGTAGATAACAGCCACCCCCTTTCGTATGGTTTGGTTCAAATTAATTATATCAAAGTTGGTTGGCTGTTTCTATATTTTGTAATGGCTATTTTGTTTGTTAGGTCTTACAAATCCGCTTCATTACTACGCTTGCGAAATTTTGATAAAACTATTTGTAAAATTTATTAGGGAGTAGAAAATATGGAAAAAATTTTTGAATTTACACAAATGAACATAATATATAACAGATGTATTTTGGCTTCAATAGCACATGCAATAATGAATGGTAAATATGAGCTGTTATCAAGTGAGCAATCATGGGATGATATGAATTATTTGTTTCAGGATTTCGAAGGGGTGAGGGGGGTAATAAGTTTTGGCAGAGATAATTTTATCTGTATGATACAAAATGATGATGATTATTTGTTTGGTGAAAATGAAATATTGCATCAGTTATTTTGTAATGTTGAGAAAAAAGTTTGTGATCTTGCTAAAAGTGAAGCTATGCAGTATTTATTGATTGAAAAAGGAAATGATGTTTTGCCTGCAGCTTCTATTGCTTTTTGGGGTGATAACTTTCACGTGTACTCAAATCAATCTGAAAAAGATTTAATGAAAAAAAGCAATAATATTTTACTTCCATATTTATATAAAGAACCAGATGCAATTCAATATTGGAAAAAATATTATGAAATGAACAACGATCAGATTGAGTTTATGAAAGAAATTTATTATAAAAAAAGTCAGACAAATACATTTATCAAATTAGATAAATCAATGAGAGAGAAGCTTTCATATTGGTTTGGTGATAAAATAACCGAATGCATTAACTCGTTTAAAGAACTTAATATCTTTTTTGAATGATTGTGACAATTTTGTGTGCTTACATCACTTGAACCTGTTGGATATATTTTGATGGGTGAGGAATTGATTCCAATGGAAAGATAATAAGTGCATTCCCAGTATATTAAGGAGTAGGGTATGATTAATTATTCAATACGCAAAGTAAGTGTTGACGGCTTTTCTCATATATTAGTGTTTGATTTTATGCCTAATAATGACATTTTGTCAGGGTTTTTAGTAACAGATAGCCAATTGGTGTTTGGTCATCACTTTGAATACTTCAATGATATAATGAGATATGAAAATTACGAGGTAAGTGGAAACGCATATGCTATTAAAATTCAATCTGAAAATGTAAGTATTACGTGCATAGTTGATGTTGAAAACGAAGAATCTATATCAATATCACGAAAAGAATTTATCTGGGTAATGAATGGGTGGATAAGAGAAAATAGAAAACTAAAGTCAACTGATTCAAAAGAAGAATCAGTCCATAGCAGTAAAGTGCTAAGGCGACAGAATAAATTGTTGTCAAAGATTTGCAGACTGTTTGGTAAGCGTTGAGTTAGCATGGAACGTATTACTACAGATGTTCAAGCAAAACCAATAATGACAGCACAGGTACAACCATATTCACATATTACCTTATGGACGGTCTGACCCGTGTGGATTATCCCGACGGAAATTATGTAAGCTATTCTTACGATAACGCTTGCAGGCTTACAAAGGTCACAACGCCTTTCGGTTCAACTTCTTATGAGTATGATCTGCTTGACAGGCTTACAAGAGTAGTTGACCGCAATGGTTATGCAACCGTTTATGAGTATGATGCAAACGGAAACAGAACTGCCGTTCATTATGCAAATGGGTTTACTACCACATATGAATACGACTTGCTCAACAGACTCATTTGTGAAAAAAACTGTTGACAGCGAGGATAATGTTGTGGTACAATACATTTATACTCTCGGCGCAGCAGGGGAGCGCAAGTCTGTGACTGAGCTTGACCGCACTGTTGAGTATAGCTATGATTCCCTGTACCGTTTGACTTCGGAAACCATTACCGAGGACGAAAAGGTTACTGGTTATACCTATGCTTATGACAACGTAAGCAATCGCATCTTGAAAACCGTAAACGGTGAAGAAACTGTTTACACTTATAATGCACTTAACCAGCTTGTAACTGAGAATGACATTGTTTATGAGTACGACCTTAATGGCAACACCGTAAGAATGACATCTCCCTCAAAATCTGCACTTTATGTTTACAATGCAGAAAACCGCCTTGTACGTGCAACTGTTCAGAGTGGAAACAATGTTTCTGTTGAAGAATACAAGTACGATTATGCAGGAAACCGCATTGCAAAAAGTTCCGAGGGCGAGTACACAAAGTATCTGCTTGATGTAAACGGCGAACTGACATATGTTCTTGCTGAAATGAATTTCGATAACACGGAAAAGTGTTACTATGCCCGTGGCGATGAGCTTATTTCTCAGGAACGTGACGGTAAAAAGTCTTACTATGTCTATGACGGACACGGCTCTGTACGTGCGCTTGCTGATGAGAATGGCAAGGTTACGGATAAGTATGTCTATGACGCATTCGGCAACCTTATTAGCAGTGTTGGCAGCACTAAGAATGACTTCCTTTTCTGCGGCGAACAGTTTGACCCTGTAACAGGACTTTACTATCTCCGTGCGAGATATATGAATCCTTCTGTGGGTAGGTTCATTACTATGGACAGCTATGAGGGTTCGATTGATGATCCTGTTAGTCTGCATAAGTATCTTTATGCTGATGCAAATCCTGTTTCAAACAGCGACCCAAGCGGATATAACACTATGGCTGATTTTGAAACAGCAACAGGAATACAGGGAATTCTCAGGCAGATAGCAACACCGAATCCCAAAGCGTTGCTGGATCTTGTTGGCGGAATAATTGACGTCGGAAGAGATGTAATTTCAACGATCAGGGACGGACGGGAAAAACATTTAGACACCAAGGAAATTGCTATCAATGTAGCAGCAGGATTGATTACAAGTTTAGCTACAAATCTTTCCTGTTTAATAACGCAATTTTTCCCACCTGTCGGCTATATCCTTATGGGAGTGGCGGCTATCGTTGTTGGATTGGTTGCCGCATATAATTTTGCCGAAGGCAATACGGGAATGGGAATAGCACAGGTAATAAACCTTGTTACCATTGTATTTTCAATGTTTAACCCGACTTGCTTCACGGGAGATACCGAAGTTTACACTGACAGCGGTTTAGTCTGCATTGAGGATATCGAGGTTGGCGATAAGGTCTGGGCATACAATCCCGAAACGGGCGAAACAGAGCTTAAAGAAGTTCTCAACGTTTGGGTCAAGGAAACAGATGAAATCCTGCACGTTTCTACTTCCGACGGTGAAACTATCGACACTACCACAAATCACCCGTTCTATGTTGAGGAAAAGGGTTGGGTAGCTGCCGGTAATCTTGAAATTGGTGACACTCTTATTACTGCTGATGGTGATGAGGTTGAGATTACTGATCTTCAACTCGAAAAGCTTGCTGAGCCTATTCTTGTTTACAACCTTGAGGTTGAAGATTTCCATACTTACTTTGTTGGTGAGTATGGAGTGCTGGTGCATAATAAATATCATAAGCATCATTCGGATCCTAAATATTTAGGTGGAAATCCAAAGCAACCTTTAACAGATGGTCCGGATTCTGTTCATTATAAAATACATGCAGCGATTGATAAGGTGTTTCCGCGTCAAAAAGGTAAAGCATATTATGATGAACTGGTAAAAAATGATCCCAAGTATAATGATAAGATAAAAGAAACACTTGAGAAAATTTATAAAGAGTTTTCAAATGAATGTCCTACTTTATTAGAAGACTTTGCTAAGAATTTTAAAAACAGATAGTAGTGTAATGGCGGAGGCTAATTACAATCTTCGCCATATATAAGGAGAGCTTGTAGTATGAAAGAGTATGTATATATAGAAACTTTTAGTGATAGTATTAAACTATCAAATAGGAAAATGCTATTGGATGATTTTTTTGAAGAATCATGCATAGAACTTGATGATATCAATTATATTGTAGAGAATAAGATAAATAAAATAAATGTTTATATTCCTTTGTTTGATAAAATATCGACAAATTATTATGATAAACAGGGTTATCCAATTAAGTTAATAACTTTAATTAATAATCGTATTTCTCAGATTGAATTTTTTCATAAAGATGATGTGGTTGGTTTTGTGAATGTTGAATTTGAGGTGGAAAATAACGAAATAAGAGTTAGTATAAAGTGCAATATGTCGGGGCTTCAAAAAGAAGTTAACGTTATTGGCGGTTGTTATTTCAATGGAGAGATTCAAGAATTATTTAATATCAAGGCAAAAAACGTTTTTAGTGATGAATTTGTGCTAGTAAAGGAGCAATTTGTAGAATATACTGATTTTTTTGTAAACATATTGGAAAATGATTGCCAGATATTGCATTTAGAATAATTCCTGATTTTGTAATGCTAAAACGAATTTTTAGGGAAAGATAAATACGGATAGATAATAAGTAATATTTGTTAACCGTATTGCAAAGATTTCCGAGGGCGAATACACTAAGTATCTGCTTGATATTAACGGTTCGCTTGCCTATGTGCTTGCGGAGCTTGATTATGACAATGCGGAGAAGTGCTTCTATACACGTGGCGATGAGCTTATCTCTCAGGAACGTGACGGAAAGAAGTCGTACTATGTTTACGACGGACACGGTTCTGTTCGTGCGTTGGCTGACGACAGCGGAAATGTTACGGACAAGTACGTCTATGACGCATTCGGTAATCTTATAAGCAGCTATGGCAGCACTAAGAATGACTTCCTCTTTGCAGGCGAGCAGTTTGATCCAGTAACAGGACTTTACTATCTCCGTGCGAGATATATGAATCCTTCTGTGAGTAGGTTCATTACTATGGACAGCTATGAGGGTTCGATTGATGATCCTGTTTCGTTGCATAAATATTTGTATGCTAATGCAAATCCCGACACAACAAGAGGAGCTTGTAGGAAAATGGCGATTTTACGTTATAAAAGCACAAAGAGCGTTACGAAAAATGTAATGCTCTTTGTGCTTTTTATTGATAAGCAGTATTTAGCCTCGGTTAAAGGAAATGACTGCATTGATCTTACAAATATTTTATTATCTCGCTTCTTATATTATCCATACGGCTGTCGGAAATACCAAAATCCATTTTCTTGTAGCTCCATGCCGCACGGGATATTCCCAGCCTGTCAAAGGCTGTATTTATAGCCTTGAACCACTTGAGAGCGTCCTCAGGTTCGGCAAGGTCGATAACGCCGTATTCTCCGCAGTATAAAACTGTTCCGTTTTTCTTTGCGGCTTCATATGCTCTGCTGAACCTTTCAATGAAATATTCGGGTGTAATGGGTGGTTCTGCTTTATCAAATGGCAGCCTGAAATCTTTGCTCATATTTTCCACCCAATATGCACCCTGGTGAGTGAACATAAGCGGGTCATAGCAATGGAAATTATAGATCACCTTGTTGTCATAGGGAGCTTCAAGGTCGGGCACCGCATCGGGGCTGTTCTGCCAGTAGCCGCCCACAAGGATATATGTGTCAGGGGCAATTCGTCGAATACGTTCAATGCAGTTTTTGATAATGCCGTTCCAGATGTCCTTATAGCTCTGTTCGGTAACTTCATTCAAAAGCTCGAAAGCAATGCTTCCGTCGCTTACCGCATAACGCTTCGCAACATGCTCCCAAAGCTTATAAAAACGCTCCTGCAATGCGGGACTTTCAAAAAATCCCGACTCATTTTCACCCTTGTCAAAAGAAAATCCTGCGGTCTTGTGGAGGTCGATTATGATGTTCAGTCCGTTGTTTTCAGCCCACTTAACAGCATTGTCTATGTAGCCGAAACCATCTTCCTTAAAATTTCCGTTCTCATCTTCAAGAAGATTGTAGTCAATAGGGAGACGGACGTGATCCACCATCCAACCCGATATCACTTTGATGTCGTCCTCGGTGATAAAGCTGTCGTAATGCTCTTTTGTGTGGCAGCACTGGGAAAGCCAGCCGCCTAAGTTTACGCCTTTTCTGTAGCCTGTAAATTCAGTCATACGGTATTTCCTTTCATCAATTGGTTTGCACGCATTCCTCTTATGAAGAATGCGTGCATTTATTTGAAAATCAGAAGTTTTCTTCAATTTCCTTATTAAGTGCATCAATTTCATTCTGAACGGCACTGCTTATCTCATCACGTGTTGTTGACCACTCCTTGCCGTTGTAAGAAGCGTCCTTGATAGGATTGTGAACAAGGTCATAAATATCAGAAGATGTGCCAGCATAGAAGTCGATAACGGGATTTTCGTTTGTAAGCTCCTTTGTAGTGTGCCACATATCTATCATTTCGTCAGTCCAGCCGTAATCCTCTCTGTACTGTTTTTCCGCAATTTCCTGGGTCTTTTTATCGCCCACAGCCATAAGCTTGCACTTCATAAATGCCGCAGCTCCTTCGGGATTGGGTGCATTTTTGCAAAGCGCATAAGCGTCAACACCTGAGGGAAGATAGTATTCGTCAGCCTTTGGATCCTTGGGCATGGGAACAAACATTATCTCGCCCTGCTCGCCGAATTTGGAAAGATCAGCCTCATAAAGTGCCCATACACCGCAGGGATAGAAAAGTGTGGTACCCTCTGCGATTCTCTGGGGCTGCTCTACCCAGTTGTACTCTGCCTTTGGAAGAGGGAGCTGCATCTTATTCATGTCAAGCATAAAGTTTTCAGCACGTTCCATTTCAGCGCTCATAAGGTTGCTGGTTATAACGCCGTCCTTCATATCAATAACAGGCTTTCCTGTTGTAAGCAGGAGGTTTATCTCAAACCACCAGCCGTCAAAACCGTACTTTTTGTTTTCGGGATCGGTGAATTCCACGCACATATCCTTGAAAGTATCCCAGTTCCAGTTGCCCTCGGCAAGAAGCTCCGCAGGGTCGGGCAGACCGTTTTCACTGATAGTTTTCTTATTATAAATACATACGCAGCCTGCATCTGTTGAAACCACGGCAACATAATGCTTGCCGCCAAGAGTATGCTCATCTGAAAGCTTCTTTGCGCCGACGCTCCAGAGGTCGCTGTCAAAATCAAGATAATCGTCAAAGGGCTCAAACATTCCCGCAATTGCCTTTCCGGGGAAAGTGTCAAGATCAGCGGCGGGGAAAAGGTCGGGAGATGTGCCGCCCAGGACAAGAGTGGAAAGGTCGCTGTAGCGAGTTTCATATGTAGTTGGGATGTATTCTATCTTTCCGCCGTACTTTGTCTCGAAAAGCTCCAGTTCAACTGATTTTGGCTTGCCGTTTGCAGGATTTAAGTCCCAGAAGGACAGCCACTTTACAGTGCCGTTTTCAAGCTTTTCATCATCTCCCGTGTCCATTTCCGCAACCGCTGCCTTGTCCTCTTCATCAAGCTCCTTTGCAGGGGTTGTCTCAGTTGTGACGGAAGTCTCGGCTGATGTTGTTGATGTGTCGCTGTCAGTTCTGCCGCAGGCTGTGAATGTTCCCATAAGTGTCAGTGCAGAGATAAATGCCATTGCCTTCTTTACGTTTTTCATAATGAACAACTCCTTTTATGTTTGTGCCGTGATTTATTGTAATTTAATTTAAACATATTCCTCACATAATAAATATCACATTTTTGCTTTTTTTATCAGAAGCTTGTTGTAATTTTCAGCGGTGTACTGTATAATAAAATGTGAGGTGGTAAAATGTCACAGACGGAAAAGGAACTTACTTATAAAGCATTTCTGAACAGAGAATATGAGTTCAGACATTCGCCCTTTGAAAAGGAATTTGAATTTTACGACTGCGTAAAAAAAGGTGATACCGATGGTGTTGAGCGGCTTATGACCCCACTTGGCAGCAGCGGCACAGGAATGCTTTCGGAGGATCCGCTCAGAAATCTCAAATATCATTTTGTGGTGACTGTTGCGCTTATAACCCGTTTCTGCGTTGAGGGCGGAATGGAAATGGAGACGGCTTATACTCTCAGCGACCTGTATATTCTGAAAGCGGACAAATGTATGACTGAAAAGGATATCCACTCTCTTCACAGCGAAGCGGTTCTTGAGTTTACCCGACAGATGAACAGGCTCGCCACGGCAGATGTGTATTCCAAGCCGGTCATAATGACAATGGACTATATTTACGATCATCTGCATTCAAGGATAAACGAGACGGAAATTGCGGAATATGTCTCCCTCAGCCCCTCATATATATCACGGCTTTTCAAAAAAGAAGTGGGAGTTTCACTTAGCACATATATTGCCGTGAAAAGAGTTGAAACGGCGCAGAATATGCTGAAATATTCCGATTATCCCCCTGCGGACATCGGTAATTATCTCGCATTTACATCTCACAGCCATTTTATCAGTGTTTTCAGAAAATACACGGGAATGACCCCAAACGAGTTCAGAAAGAAATATTACCGTGACAACTGGGAAAATATAAAGCAAAACAGTGCAAAAAAATGATATGATACGCAAAGCTGTGATATATTTTGGGCTGTAAGGAAAGTATAATATAGCTGTAAATCTTACGGAAAGGACTTTTTGAATATGAAAAAGGAAAATATACTTTGCTTTATCGCCGCATTGATCTCCTGCACTGCAATATTCTGTTCCTGCGGTGCTTCCGATGAAAATGTACCTGATGTTTCCAAAATGACAGTTTCCGCTGAAGCTGAGAGCATTTCAGATGTTGACCTGACAAAGGGTGCATCATCGCTTTTTGAGTGTGCCGATGGCTGGTGCAACGGAAATATGTTCAACGTTACATGGCGCAAGGAAAACTGCACCTTTGAAAACGGAAGAATGCAGCTTATCATCGACAAGGACAAAAAGGACGGCAGCGTGCCTTACTCGGGTGCGGAATACCGTTCAAAGGATTTTTACGGCTACGGCAGATACGAGGTCAGAATGAAAGCTATAAAAAATGATGGTGTTGTTTCCTCATTTTTCACCTATACAGGACCTTCCGACAACAATCCCTGGGACGAGATAGACATTGAAATCCTTGGCAAGGACACAACAAAGGTGCAGTTCAATTATTTCACCGACAGCAAGGGAAATCATGAGTATCTTTATGACCTGGGCTTTGACGCTTCCGAGGATTTTCACGATTATGCCTTTGAGTGGCACAAGGATAAAATAGTGTGGTTTGTTGACGGAAAGGAAGCCTATACCGCAGCGGAAAATATACCCGTTACTCCGGGCAAAATAATGATGAATGCCTGGTGCGGAACGGGTGTGGACAGCTGGCTGAATGCCTTTGATGACAGTCATATGCCTCTTACCGCAGAATATGAAAAAATCTCGTTTACTCCGTTTGATGAGTGAGGTTAAAAGTGACATATGCGAACAGCCAAAAATGAATAAGCCTTTGGGATAACAAAAAAAGGGATTGCGTGATGCAGTCCCTTTTTGTATAGTATAATTATGTTTTATCGCATTTACTGTTATTCCGTATAATATGGTGAGGTCTGATGCAATAATTCAGAGCATTTGAATTCAAAATGCAATTTCTTTGAGCTGTATTTTTTTCGAACCGTGATATACAAAATACAGAGCGTGGACTCCATCGGGGATTTTTACATCAGATCTGTATTCTGTCCATTCCGCAGAATTTCCGATGCTTATTTCGCCGACCTTTTCACCATTTTCTTCAAGATATATTTCAAGCACGGGAGCTGTATCTGCGTGTTTTTCCGTCCGAACTTCGTCCTTATCGTCAGAAACGCAGCGCTCATCGATTCTGATAGGACCGTTGTAAACGACTTTGTTTTCGGCGGCTTCTATCCTTGCTGTTACCGAAACGGTGTTTACATTTTCAAAGTTGAAATACTTATATCCGATAAGTGTGCCGTCCTCGATCTCGGCAATAAATCTGTCCTCACCGATGTTTGTAACATTGGGAAATTCTGTTTGATAAACGCTGTTTGAACCGTGGGGCATATGACCGTTTGTGAGGTTGCAGGCAATTACGGCAGGATAACGGCAGCCTGATTTTGCTTCAAGAGGGCCGCTGTTAAGTCCGCAGCTTGTGACTTCGACTTGCTTAATAGAACCGTCTTTATCAATGCTGATCTTTTCTGCACAAGCTTGCCTGGAGTAATCCGATTTATGTGTAAGACGATGATAGAACACATACCATTGACCGTTTATTTCAATAATGCTGCCGTGGGTAGTGCCCGTCATATTTGTCTTTTCCTTTACTGTTCTGCCGTTGTATCCCACATCTCCGTTTGACACAACAGTACCGCGGAAAACAAAATCCCTGTCCGGATATTTGCTTGTTGCATAGCAAAGCTCGTGGTTCTGCCATGAGGAATAGATAAAGTAATATGTATCTCCGACCTTTCGCATGGAAGAACCCTCAAAAAACGGGTGGGCTTCAAAGCTTGTGCCCTTGACCTTGTAGGGAATGATATGATGAGGAGCTTCCTTTACGGTCAGCATATCATCTTCAAGAACTGTCATAACAGCACCGTTTATGCTGTCTTTATCGTTTGGATCGCCGCTCGGACAGCTTTCGGGGTGCTTGCGGTATTCCAGTATCTGTTCCCTTGTCTTTCCAAACATACCTGTTTCAATTTCAAGATATTCGGGGTTTGTGTCGAAATCATCACGTTCTTCATAATCATACTGCGTTCCGTAATAAAGGCGGATAGTGCCGTTGTCATTCATTACCGCAGGGTCAAAGCAGACATATTTCATCATCACCGAACCGTCGGGATATTTAACGTGTCCGAGATACTCAAAAGGTCCTGCGGGCTTGTCGCTTACAGCAACGCTGATAGGACGGCTGTAACCGCCATAGCCATATTCTCCTGCCATACAGTAGTATAAATAATATCTTCCGTCATTTCCGCAGACAACATCGGGGGCATACATATATTTATACTCGGAATAGTCGGGATCCTGCTCCGCACGGTATGACACTCCCTCGCAGCGCCAGTCAGCAAGATCGTCAATGGGAGCGGAATATACAACATAATCGTCCATACAAAATGTCCAGCCGCCCTCTCTGTCATGGGAACCGTAGTGATAAACTCTGTCGCCGAATACATGGGGTTCGCCGTCAGGGATATATTCATTAAGTGGCAAAAACGGATTAAAGGCTTGTTTTTTCATAATATTGCTCTCCTTTTTAATACTGTAATTTTCTGCTGTATGATTTTAGTATGTATTTCGCTTTTGTATCATAATTATAGCAGATACCGTATTATTTTTCAATGATTTAAAATACAAAAAGACTGACATATTATGCTTAGAAAATAGATTCGGGGAGTGTGATATTTGCTCACGCTTACCGATAATATCGGTTCGGACTAATGACGTTATTATCAGTCTGTCAATGAATCCATAATTGCCTCTACTACCTTTGGCGAATACCAGCTGAGGTTCTTTCGGTCAAAAAGCCCGAAAAGCTCATTGCCCGATGTGTGGTAGCCGTTATCCCACCATACGCAGGGAATACCGTACTTTTCCGCTGTACTGATATAATATGATGCCCATTTTGCGACCTCTTCTTCGTTGTTGAGATACCAGTCCTTATCAATTATCTTGGTCACGGAGCCGTATTCTGTAATAATAACGGGAATACCCTTGCTGATAAAGGTATTGTTGAGATTTTCAAAAAGAGTGTCTATTTCAGCTGCACAGGAATCATCGAAGTACAGAGCGTTCCAACTTTCGGTGGGAGAATCGTATGTAAAACGGTACGGCGTGTATGCGTGTATCGAAACACCCACATATTTATCATCCGGAACGGCAAGGTTTTCAATGGCAACGGGCATAGCCTGCGCTGCAAATGTAGTTATGAGAAGTGTGCGCTTCTCGTTGTTTCCGCCTGTTGCTCTTACGGTCTTAACAAAAACGTCATTAAGCTGATTAAGGGCATCTCTGCCTTCCTCCGTGCCGCCGTTCCATTCATTTGTGCCGCCCTTTATACGGGGTTCGTTCATTCCCTCAAAAATAAGGTGGTCACCGTAATCCGCAAAATGCTCGGCGATCTGTGTCCAGAGCGTTGATAATTCTGCCTTGACATCATCAAGTCCGTCATACTGCGGTTTCAGCCAGTTGTCCTCATGATGAATATTCAGGATAACATACATATCATCTTCGAGGGCATAATCAACGACTTCTTCAACACGGTTTATCCACTGCTCATCTATTATATAGTCGGGGGCATTTCCTAAATGACCGTCCCAGGTGGTCGGGATTCGGATAGTATTGAAGCCTGCATTATGCACTTCATCTATCATTTCTTTGGTAGTGGTGGGATTTCCCCAGCCTGTTTCCCCACCTTCTGCATCAAGTGTGTTTCCGAGATTCCAGCCTGTGTCCATTTCTGCAATAAGTTCGGAAGCGGTTATATCTCTCATTTCTCCGAGAGGACGGGTATCCTCTTCTTTTTTGCATTACATGCTGTCAGCGTCATAGACAAAATAACTGCCGCTGTTAATATTGATGCTTTTTTCATATTATCTTTTCCTTTCAAATCAAAGGGCATTAACTATTCTTTCAATACAGGGAGCATAGTGACTGCCGCTTATTCCGAAATCAATGCCTTTGTAAGTCCACGCAGCTCTTCCTACGCCGTATTTTTCAAATTTGCTGTGGATATCCTCAAACCATATTGCCGTGTCACTTATGACTGCTCGGTCGATAACGCCGTATTCTCCGCAGTAAAGAGGAACATCGGCATTTACGGCTGCATCGACTGCTTCCGAAATAAGCTTATCCATAAACTCAGTACCCATTTCGTCGGTGTTTTTAAGTCCCGAACCGAAGCAGCCTATGTTTTCGGAGGTCTTGCGGTAAATTTCCATTGTACCCGGATATCTCATAGATATGTCCGAAACAGCAGAGAGCCATGATGCGTGCTGATGTGTGAAAAGAAACGGCTCGTAAAAATGGAAATTGTAAACTATATTTTTATCATCGGGAATTTCAAGAAGCTTCAGAGTATGAACGCTGTTCCAATGTGTTCCTCCGAAGATTATTTTTTTATCAGGAGCAAGTGGACGGATAGCCGAAAGCAATTTTGAGATAAGAGCATTCCATTTACGGCTGTCGATCTTCGATACCTCATTGAGCGGTTCAAAAACAACATTGCCATTCTTTCCGTAACGTGCAGCGATATTTGTCCAGAGTGAGATAAAGCGCTTCTGAAGCTCGTGGCTGTCAAACATAATATTGTTTTCTGCGGTATCGTCAAAGGCAAAGCCCTTGGTTTTGTGCAGATCAATTATCACATTAAGGCCATATTTGCCGCACCATTCAATGCAGTCATCAATGTGCTTATAACCGCTTGGAAGAACACGACCATCTTCGTCTTCAATAACATTGTAGTCAACGGGCAGACGAATATGGTCAAGTCCCCATTCGGATATGGTTTTTATATCATTTTCAGTGATAAAACTGCTGTAATGTCCTTCGGAATATTCGGCACACTGGGAAAGCCAGCCTCCAAGATTTATTCCACGCATATATCCTTCAAATCTTTTCATATCAACGACCTCTTTTCAAAACTATCATATTCCAGGAATGTGGTGCCAGAATGATTTTATCATTTATACTTTTGGCTGTTGGAATGACATTTTCGGGAGAATCGGCGGTATTGACAGCTTTAAGATCGCTGCCCTCAAGCGATACGTGAGAATAAGGTTTGTATTTTTCATATCCCGCAGGACTGATATCAAGCTCGCATTCGCTTTCAAGAGATCGGTTCACCGCAAAAATTGTTATCTCATTTTCATCATCTGAAATAACAGCTGCGGAATCAATAAGCGGTACATTCTTCTTTGAGCAGGTATCATAGGAATCGCAGCAGCAGAAATTTTTCAGAGCCGTGCCTCTGCCGTAATGAGATGTGTACATAAATGGATAGAATATCGTCTGTGCCCATACACGTCCTCCCGTTTCGGTCATTATGGGAGCAATTACATTTACAAGCTGTGCAAGGCACGCTATCTTTACCCTGTCGCTGTTGTTTAAAAGAGTGATGAGCAGATCTCCGAGAACAACTGCGTCCTCAAGGTTGTATATATCCTCAAGAAGCGGCGGAGCGACCTGCCACTTGTCAACTTTTTTGTCTTGCTCGCTGCTGTGAAACCAGATATTCCATTCATCAAAAGAAAGATTAACAGTTTTATCCGATTTTTTCTCACGCTTTACTTCATCGCATATAGCTGCTACCTGTTTAATAAAGCTGTCCATATCAACAGCGGAGGCAAGATAGTTAGCTGTGTCATTATCGGGATTTCCGTAATAATTGTGCAGGGAGATATAGTCAACGTATTCATAGCATTCCCTTAAAACGGTGCGTTCCCACTCTCCGAAGGTAGGCATATTTATATGAGCGCTTCCGCAGGCTACCAGTTCTATAGATGGGTCAGTCCATTTCATAAGCTTGGCAGTTTCGCAGGCTATCCTGCCGTATTCATAGGGAGTTTTGCTGCATATCTGCCAAGGACCGTCCATTTCATTGCCAAGGCACCAGAGCTTTATGCCGAATGGCTTTTCAAAACCGTTTTTGCGGCGCATCTCCGCATAATAGGTATCAGTCTCGCTGTTGCAGTATTCAACAAGATTTCTTGCCGCATCAGCACCTCTTGTACCAAGGTTCACAGCCATCATTATTTCACTGCCTGCACGCTTTGCCCATTCCTGAAATTCATCAATGCCGACTTCATTCGTTTCTATCGACTGCCAGGCAAGCTCCATTTTTCGGGGACGCTTTGCTTTATCTCCCGTGCCGTCCTCCCAGTTATATCCCGAAACAAAATTTCCTCCGGGGTATCTTACAACGGGAACTTCAAGCTTTTTCACCATTTCCATAACATCAGTACGAAAACCCATTTTGTCAGCTGTTTTATGCGTCGGTTCATATATTCCGCCGTAAACAGCTCTTCCGAGATGTTCAATAAATGAACCGTAAATACGGTTATCTATCTTGCTTATTATATTTCCCTTTGATATTGTTATCTCCGCTTTCATAAGTAAATAAATTCCTTTCAGATATTGGTATTACCGCATTTTTATGCTGATTTAATTATATATCAGTGTGTTTGCATCTTCAATGTCATATCCTGCTAATTCACTGACATATTCTGCTTTTGATATTTGCACATCTATGAAAAGCTTTTAAAAAAATCCTGCACTGACATATCCTGCAAAATGACTGACATATGCTGCTATAAAATTTAAAAAAGCAGGATATGTCAGTGATAATGCAGAATAAATCATTGTAAAAGCCTCTTGATTTGATTATGATTAAGTTACAAGGTTTGAACCGGTAACAACTTCTAAAATATCAATGAGGTGAACGATCATGAAAAAAGAACTCGTAAAAAGAATTTCTCTTATATCTGCTATGGCTATTGCTGCATCATCACTTGCAGGCTGCGGCAGCAGCGGAAATGAATCACAGGAGGCTTCAACACTTCCCACTACAGCCGGAACAACAGCAACGATGCCTGAGGAACACGCACAGATAGTTGAGCAGGTAGAGCTTAATGTGGATAAGCTTGAAAACGGTACACTCAAATGGCTCTCATTCTGGGATATAAACCCTACAGAGGGCAAGCCTGTTCCCGTCTCACTCCAGCTTTTCCAGACAAAATACGGCGGAACTATTGAATATATCCCTACAACTTGGGAAACGAGATACAACGATCTTGCTACACTTGTGTTGGGCGGTCAGTCACCCGATATGTTCCCGGCCAGCGACCTTGATATTTTCCCCGGAAAGGTTTCAGCAGGAATGTTTGAGCCTATGGACGATTACGTAGACTTCAATTCAGATGCGTGGGGCGAGGGCTGCAAGAGCATAAATGAAATGAATTCCATTAACGGAAAACACTATCTCAGCTGCGTTTATACCAATACAGGCTTTGTAATGATCTATAACAAAAAGACTATCGAGGCAAACGGACTGGAAGATCCTGCGGAGCTTGCTTACAATAACGAATGGACCTGGTCTAAATTCAAGGAAATGTGTTATGATTTCGCAGATCGTGAGCAGGATAAATACGCTGTCGGAGGCTGGTGGTACGAGCCTGCAATGATACTTTCCACAGGCAAGCCCATTATCGGTATGGAGAACGGCAAGATCGTCAACAATCTTATGAGCTCGGAGCTTGAAAGAGTTGAAAATCTTTTCCGTGAAATGAAGCTGGCAGATGTTATGTTCCCATATTCCGAATATGACTGGAATGATTTCCCCGAAAGAGTAAGCGAAGGCAAGACACTGTTTTATCCTGTTGGACGCTGGAAACTCCTTGAACCCGACCTTTCTGCATTCGGTGATCCCGATGATATTATGTTTGCTCCTATGCCGAGAGATGAGAACGCTGATGCGTGGTATCTTTCCGCAACAGGCGGCGTTGACGCTTATGCTCTCTGCAAGGGTGCGACCAATCCCGAAGCTGTTGCTGCGTATGTAAACTGCAAGCTGATCGAAAAGAATGACGAGAGCGTTCAGGAAGTAAATGAGGCTGAAATGCGTGAAGACTACCATTGGACAGATGAAATGATCGCAATGGATAATTACATTTCACAGCTTACCAATGAACATCCTATGGTGGATTTCTACACATCTGTAAACAGCGATGTTTATGACCTTCTTTTCAATCCCGTAAAGGACGCAAGCTATAACGGAACCGACTGGTATTCAACCCGTGATTCTCTCAATGATGCTGTTCAGGTCTATATTGACGAAATGAACGAAACTCTTGCAAATTTGAATTGAATTCTTCCGAAAAATATGATATAATCAAAGCATAAAATGTTCGGAGGTGTGAAAAATGAAGATCAATAACATTGGATATAACCATACTCACGATGCCGATTTTGTGATACAGCGTACGACAGGTTCGGGAGATTATCTTCTTCTGCTGCTGAAAACGCCGGCTGTATTTACTCTCTGCGGAAAGGACATCGTTACCGAATCCGATTCTTTTATTCTCTTCAGGCAGGGAACGCCACAGCTTTACCGTGCGTATGGTCTTACTTTCTCCAACGACTGGTTTCATTTCAGCATCTCCGATGATGAAATGGGCTTTTTGGAAGCTCTCGATATACCGTTCGATACGGTAATGCCCATAGGCGACCTGAACGGACTGTCACTTATCATAAAAAATATGAGCTATGAAAACTATTCTTCAAATCTGTACAAAACGGATTCGGTGGAGCTGTATATGAAGCTGTTTTTTCTGAAACTAAGCGAAAAGATACACTCTGTCGGGAAAGAAAAATCGGATTCATACTATGATAAGCTGTCTATTCTCCGCTCAAAAATATACAATAAGCCATATCATGACTGGAATGTTGAGGGTCTTGCCCATCAGCTTACTATGAGCAAATCGTATTTTCAGCATCTTTACAAGGACGTTTTTGGAATAAGCGTTATGAATGATGTTATCCGCAGCCGCATTGAGCATTCAAAATATCTGCTTTCAACAACAGATATGCCAATATCTCAGATATCGGAAATGTGCGGATATAAATGCGAGCTGCATTTTATGCGCCAATTCAAGACACGAATGAATATGACACCGACGGAATACAGGCAAAGTATTTCCGACGGTAAAAAATAATTTTGCATTTCTTTAAATTTTTCATATTTCTCCTGCATGAGCCGTTTTGTGTTTTCACAGAACGGCTTTATGCAAATAACGAAAGGACTGTTCTTATGGGTTTTAAAAAGGAATTTGTATGGGGAGCGGCAACCGCTTCATATCAGATAGAGGGCGCTTATGACGAGGACGGTAAGGGCAGAAACATCTGGGACGAATTTACTCACACAGAGGGAAAAATAACCGATAAAAGCACAGGTGATATTGCCTGTGACCATTATCACAGATATAAAGAAGATGTCCGCCTTATGTCGGAGCTTGGACTGAAAGCATATAGATTTTCCATTGCATGGAGCAGGATACTTCCTGACGGAACGGGTGAGATAAATCAAAAGGGCATTGACTTCTACAATGACCTTATAAACGAGCTTCTGAAATACGGAATAGAGCCGTATGTAACGCTTTATCACTGGGATCTTCCCTATGCGCTGCATCTTAAAGGCGGCTGGCTCAATGATGATTCGCCCAAATGGTTCGGTGAGTATGCTCGAATAATCAAGGATAATTTCGGTGATCGTGTAAAGCATTTTATTACATTTAATGAGCCGCAGGTATTTGCAGGATGCGGATATTATGAGGGCGTTCATGCTCCCGGATATAAGCTTGCAAAGGGTGAGCTTCTCCATATAGGTCACAACATTCTGAAAGCCCACGGAAGTGCTGTAAAAGAGCTTCGCAAAGGTGAGAAATGCTCAATAGGCTTTTCTGCAGCTTCCTGCCCGTCAATACCTGTTTCGGACGGTGATATCAATGCGGCAAGAGAAAGCTATTTTTCCAGCGAATATGATGCTTTTCTCTTTTCCGATGCCTATTGGGCCGATGCAATGATAAAGGGAAAATATCCCCATTGGGTAACAAATTACAAAGGCAGCGGTGCGCCTGAGATAACCGATGAGGATATGAAGCTTATAAATCAGCCTATCGACTTCATCGGTATGAATATCTACAACGGAAAATATGTGAGTGCCGAAAAAGGCGTTCTTGGAAACGAACAGGGCTTTGCACGGACGCTTATCGGCTGGCCTATAACACCCTCTGCATTGTACTGGGGACCGAAATTCTATAATGAAAGATATGATCTGCCGATAATCATCACAGAAAACGGAATGAGCTGCCACGATGTTGTTTCACTTGACGGAAAAGTTCATGACCCCAACCGAATCGACTATCTTAACCGTTATCTGCTTGAATTGAAACAATCAGCCGATGACGGCGTTGAGATCGACGGCTATTTCCAGTGGTCTCTGCTTGATAACTTTGAGTGGGCGCAGGGATATAACCAGCGCTTCGGAACTATATATATAGATTATTCTACTCAGAAACGTATCATAAAGGACTCGGGCTATTGGTATAAAAAGATAATTGAAGAAAACGGAGAAAATCTGTAATAAAACGAACGGGAAGTACAAAAATTGCACTTCCCGTTTGTGTTTTTAAAACAATCCGAAAATAGTGTTTAAATTTGTAATAATAAGCACCAATAAAATGCAGAAAAATGTGTGCCCAAATCAAATATAAAACTGTTTTAAGCAGCTACAAAATGAAGCACTTATTTTGTTTTGTTTTGTTTAAAGCTCTTAATTGTTTAGCCAGATCCTGCAAGTCCTGACAAGCATCAAAGCACATCTGAGGATAATGGTCAATATCATCGGAGCTGCTTTTTACAGTCAGACCTCGCTTGACTGCCCGTAT
>ERZ1026854.900-NODE-900-length-19983-cov-8.404305_pt1 | contig 19983 bp, 8 predicted proteins | sample MGYA00380157_ERZ1026854 | MGnify/ENA primary metagenome ERZ1026854 (study PRJEB33269, sample SAMEA4719793) | human gut metagenome | biome: human-associated habitat; feature: organic feature; material: feces | place: Cameroon | collected 2013-10 ... | reverse complement strand
GTATTTGACTTCGTCATCCGCCTTGCATCCCATCCTTTTATGCATCCCCTTCTCCGAGCTGTTGGGAGGGGTAATTCTGAGGCGGTCTGCTTCGCGAGATGCTATTCCACTGGACCTGCGCTTCGTTTGGATTTGCGTGGGGGTTATTGTGTGAAAAACTTGATTGAAAATGAAAAAAAAGATTAAGAGACTTTCTTCGGTGGGCGCTATGAAGTCCAACGGCGATTATGAGTGGAAATTCTCTACGCTTGGAGGTGTCACCCGTGTGAATATCAACACAGGTGAGGACATCGCCCATCTGGCTGAGCTTGACCAGAAACTTTGGACAGTGCTCAGCTGCCCCGCATCCGGACTTGAGATGGATGCTGCCACACTTGAGATGCTCGACCTCGACGGTGACGGGAAGATTCGCGTTGCGGAGATTCTATCCACTGTAGATTGGGTCAAACCGAGACTGAAGAATTTGGATATTCTTGTCTCCCGTCCGACGGAACTCCCTCTTTCTGCAATCAATGACGAAACTGCCGATGGCGCGGAGATTCTCGCCTGCTCGAAGCAGATACTCAAAAATCTCGGACTGAAAAAGGACACGATTTCCATAGCCGATGTCCGCAACGGTATATCCGTATTCGAGAAAACCACATACAACGGTGATGGTGTAATCACTGAAAAATGCACTGATGACGATGCCCTCAAAAATATAATAAAGGAGTGTATCGCCTCTTTTGGCCCGGTCACGGACAGAAGCGGGGATGAGGGTGTTGATGCGGACAAAATCGCCGCATTTTACAAAGCCGCTGCGGACTACACTGCCTGGAAGGCTACCGGAGTGGAGGAAATCTTTCCTTACGGTGCAAACACAGCCTCCGCTCTTCAAGTCTGCAATGCATTGAAAGAGAAAGTTTCCGACTTTTTATGCGTTGCAAGCTGGCGGCGTTCAATTCTGACAGCACCCCGGTTCTTGATGTGACAGTCGAGAGAATCGGAGCAATCAGCGCGAAGGACCTTTCCTCCTGCTCCGAAGAGATAGCTGCCTACCCTCTTGCAAAGGTGAATCCTCAGGCGCAGCTACCCCTCACCGGCATAAATCCGGCGTGGAAGAATGTCTTCGGCAAATTTAAATCTCTTGTCGTGGATGTGGACTTCCCTAAGGCCAAATATATCACAGAAGAGGACTGGAATGCCATTCTTGCGAAATTTGACGCCTACTCCGCTTGGCTCAGTGCAAAGGCCGGTGCCGAGGTGGAGGCTCTCGGATGCGAGCGTCTTACGGAAATTCTCAAAGAAAACCGCAGGGCTGAAATTGATGCACTGATTGCAAAGGACAAGAAACACGAGGGAGAGGTGAGTGAAATCCTGGAGGTGAACAGACTTCTTCACATCTGTCGTGATTTCTACACTCTTCTGCGCAACTATGTGACATTCTCCGACTTCTATTCCACAGAAGAGGCGATGTCCTCAGTTTTTCAAGCCGGTCGTCTCTATATCGACCAGCGCAGCTGCGACCTCTGTATCAAAGTCACGGATATGGGCAAGCAGGGAACTATGGCGGGAGCAAGCGGAATGTTCCTTCTCTACTGCGACTGCACGTGCAAGGGCTCCGCTGCCAAGATGACCATTGTTGCAGTGATGACCGACGGTGACATAAACAATCTCCGGGTGGGCTGCAATGCCATTTTCTACGACCGTCAAGGCAGGGACTGGGATGCGGTGGTGACTAAGATTGTCGACAACCCTATTAGTGTCCGTCAGGCTTTCTGGTCTCCGTACAAGAAGATTGGCAATTTCGTGGAGAATCAAATCAACAAACTTGCGGCGAAGCAAGATTCCAAAGTGCTCGAAAAGGCGACTGCGGACCTCTCTGCTGCCGGAACAAAGGTGGTGACTACGGCCTCAAGCGGCACGGCCCAGGCTCCCGCACAACCGTTTGATGTGGCGAAATTCGCCGGAATCTTCGCGATGATTGGTATGGCCCTTGGCTCAATCGGCACATTCCTCGGCAGTCTCTATACGACTTTTGTCGGGCTTAGTTTTGGAGGTATGATTGGCTCGATAGCCGGCATCATCCTCATCATCTCGGGCCCGTCAATGATTATGTCGTGGCTGAGTCTTCGCAAACGTAATCTTGCACCTGTTCTCAACGCCAACGGCTGGGCTGTCAATTCCAAGGTGATTGTCAATGTCCGTTTCGGGCAGACTCTCACAGCGATGGCAAAGATGCCTGTCATTGTGGGCAGCGACCCATTTGCCGAGAAGAAGATGTCGAAATGGAAGAAAGCCCTCATCAGCATTGCTTTCATCCTCGGTGTCCTCATCGGCATCTATTTCTGTCTTCCGAAGAACATCCGACCATTCTGGCCGAAGGCTCAAGTCGAGTGCGCGGGCAGTCCTGAGACAACATCCGAAACTCCGACTTCTGCCACAGAGGGGACTTCTGCAAGCGCCACAAGTGAAGCACCGGGCTGCTGAGGCAAGTGAAGCATCTTCAGTACATCAGACCGAAATTCCATAGCGGGATGGTGCGGTAGCCCGGAAAATCAATATCGTCCTTGACTGCAAATGAATTCGGAATATCTTTTATCTGCTTTTGCTTTTTTGAGCGTCCGCCAACTTCGAAACAGTAGTCACCGATTCGAAAATCACCATTTGCATCCGCACTTGCGACGGTATGACATACGGATGTCTGGGCGAAGAAAAAAGTCTCGCGAATGTTGCCTATTTCCGGAGCATTCTCTGCAAGCGCATACACAAGACTTGTGTTCGCGAGATAGACTTTATCAACTTTCTCCAGAATTTTCATTCCTGTATCTGCGGTATGCAGTTGCCGGATGAGACCGGATTTTTCAATATAGGTCATATAGGTTGATGCCGTTGCTCTGTCAACCTCAAGTGACCGCGCAATCTCAGAAAAGTTCGGTTTGAACGGCACGCTTTGGGAAATGATATTCAGAAGTTTCTTTAATTTAACTATCGCAGACGCATTCATTTTGGCATATTGTGGAATATCCACTTCAAGTGTCTGGTTTACAACATTATCGAGTCGAATCTGGTAGTTGTCAATTGAAAAAAACGGGTAGTCCCCTACTGTTAGGAATTTGTGGAACATAGGAATAGGGAAAGGAACGCCTTCGGAAATATCGACTTTTCCGGCAACAATTTCATCCAACGAATACTTAGGAACGGAAATGCCTTCAGAAAGGAAAAGGAATTCCCGAAAAGACAGACCATGAAGAGTATATTCAATTGCCCGTCGGCTCAAATCTGCATCCACTCCCTTTTTTATGGAAAGCAGCGATGATCCGGTGAGTACAATCTTTAGCTCCGGCAGGTAGTCATACATCATTTTTACTTCACGAGACCAAGTCTCATATTTGTGAACTTCGTCGATATATATACATTTCCCTCCATTTTTGTAAAATGTCTCAACAAGATCGTACAGTGAATTTGAAGAAAAATATGTATGTCCCGCATCGATATAAAGAGATGTGTCTGATTCCCCACTGAGTTTAATCCGCTGTAGAACCATAGTGGTCTTGCCTACGCCTCGGGCACCTTCGATGACTACAAGCCTCGACTTCCAATCTATCTGGGAGTAAAGATACCTCAGAAATGTCGTTTCTGTCCTGGATAGAAGAAAATGATACAATGTGTAAAGCCTCTCCATGTTTTCTGTATTTGAGGCAAAGATAGGTAAATTGCGGAATAGATTCTACAGTTTTTCCATAAAATTGCGGAATGGATTCCACATTATGGATAAAGCGACGCTGTTCCTTGTCATTATACAATAAAAAAGACGGCTGAAATTCAGTCGTCTTTTTTCGTGCGGATGGCGAGACTCGAACTCGCACAGGAAAAACTCCCACTACCCCCTCAAAGTAGCGCGTCTACCATTTCGCCACATCCGCCTTTGAATTTGGGACTGCAAAGATAGACATAAATTGTATTCCTGCAAAATTTTTTTTGCCCAAATTTTCGTCCGATTCGTGTACTTTTACGAAATTTGCATTCTCAATACCCCACAGTGGGCGTTAGAAGCCTCTTAATGCCATTTCGGCAAATCCGACCCTTATATTTATGACAAAGCTTCCTGGAATGACAAATACTCCGTTCGTTGCGTAAAATAACTCGCGGAATCGCAGTTTTTTTGCTCGATTCCGCGAGTTATCGGAAAATTGTTCGCGGAATCGACGATTTTTTATGCGATTCCGCGAGTTATCTGTGCTGCAGAGCGCCTATAGGATGAGGCTGAAGAGGCGGAAGGTGGCGAAAGACAGGAGCCAGGCAGTTGCCAGGGTCACTCCGGCAGAGAGGAAGGCCCATTTCCAGCTGCCGGCCTCGTGACGGATAGCGAAGAAGGTTGCTATGCACGGGAGGTAGAGCAGGATGAATACCAGATAGGCGAGGGCGCCGGCCGGAGTCGTGTGCTTCTGGAGTGCCTTCTGAAGGTGGCTGGTGTTCTCTGGGGCTTCTTGAGTGCTTTCGGATTCGGCTTCTTGAATATTAGCCTGAACAGTTGCTGAACCGACTGCGTCGTCCTCGCTGTACATAATGCCGAGTGTGCTGACAATCAGCTCCTTGGCCCCGATTCCGGAAAGGATGCCGATGTCCATCTTCCAGTCGAAGCCAAGAGGGGCAAGAGCCGGCTCCACGGCCTTTCCGAGATAGCCGAGGAAGGAGTTCTCCTGCTGCTCCTCGGCAGTGGAGTACTTGTCGTGGTTCGGGAAATAACTCAAAAACCAGATGGCAATCGAACAAACGAGTATCACCCCTCCGATTTTGGAGAGATACTCCTTGCACTTCTCCCAAGTGTGTCTGAACACGGCCTTTGCCGTCGGAATCCTATAAGGCGGCAGTTCCATCACGAACGGGAGATCGTCATCCTTGATGAAATGGCTGAGTCCCCGTGCGCTGATGACCGCGAGCGCGATGCCGAGTACATAGAGACCGAGCAGGACGAGGCCGGCATGATGCGGGAAAAATGCCGCAGTCAGAAGGATGTAGACCGGAAGCCTGCCGGAGCAGGACATGAACGGAATCACCAGAATTGTCAGCAGACGGCTCTTTCTCGACTCGATGGTCCTTGTCGCCATAATCGCCGGTACATTGCAGCCGAATCCCATAATCATAGGGATAAACGACTTTCCGTGCAGCCCCATCTTGTGCATCATCCTGTCCATAATGAATGCTGCCCGAGCCATATATCCCGAATCCTCAAGCAGTGAAATGAAAAGATAGAGAAGCAGGATGTTCGGGAGGAAAACCAGCACGCTGCCCACTCCGCCTATAATTCCATCCACAATCAAATCTCTCAGCCACCACTCTCCCATAAAGCCTCTGACCATCTCGCCGAATTTGTCCACGCACCACTGAATCCAATCCACCGGATAGGCTCCGAGTGTGAATGTGCCTTGGAACACGATGAACAGCAGCACGAGGAAAATCGGGAATGCCAGCCACTTGTCCGTAACCACCGCGTCAATCTTCTCCGAAAATGTCTTCTGCTCGCGCTTCTTGTCGTTGCGTTTCCATGTTTCGGCGAGTGCGCCCTGGATGAACGCATACTTCGCCTCCACAATAGCCGTCTCGGCCGATACGCCGAGCATATCCTTCAGCCTCTTCTGCTCCTCGAAGCGTGCCGCTATGATTTCGTCGCGTTCCGGAAGGGCTTCCACAACCTTGGCGATGTCGCTGTCGTTTTCGAGATACTTAATCGCGAGGTAGCGCGTCGAATACTTCTGACGGATTTTGTCGTTTTTCTGAAGAATCAGTTTGATGCGGTCGATACTCTGCTCAAGCTCCGGTCCGTGGTTGATGTGGATGTGACGCGAAAGTTCCGGTGTATTGTGTTCATAGACAGCGATTACCGTGTCGAAGAGCTTTTCGATACCCTCGCCCGTGCGGCTGATTGTCGGCACAATCGGAAGCCCGAGCAGATAGCCCAACTGCTTGATGTCCAGCTGATCACCGCTTGCCTTGAGCTCGTCATACATGTTCAACGCGACCACCATCCTAAGGTTCATGTCTATGACCTGTGTCGTCAGGTAGAGGTTCCGCTGAAGGTTCGATGCATCGATGACGTTGATGACCACGTCCGGTGTCTCGTCTATGAGGTTTTTCCTCACATAGAGTTCTTCGGGGCTGTATGCGGACAGCGAATATGTGCCCGGCAAATCGACGAGTGTGAATGAATATCCTCCGTGCTCGAATACGCCTTCCTTCGCATCCACCGTCACTCCGCTATAGTTTCCCACATGCTCGTGGGCGTTTGCTGCTATGTTGAAGAGCGAAGTCTTGCCGCAGTTGGGGTTTCCGACGAGAGCCACTCTGATTGACTTTCTTTTTTTGTCAACCAACGCCTTTATTTCGTCGTCCGAGAACTCCGGGTCATTGTCCTGTCCGGAAATGTCCTCTCCCGTCGAATTAGAACATTGAGGATTATATTTTTTCGTGTCTTCGCACTCATCTGCCTCTATCGCCCTGCGTGGCTGGGACGGGCCGAACGCCTCGGGATTCTTCTTGAGCATCTCCCTTGCCTCTTCGCGGGTCAGAACCTCAATCTTCTCCGCTTCCTCGCGACGCAGGGAAATCTTGTAGCCGATGATTTCGTATTCAATCGGATCACGTAGAGGCGCATTCAGAATGACCTTCACCCTGCTGCCCTTGACGAATCCCATCTCGGTAATTCTTTTCCTGAAACTGCCGTGTCCGCTAATCTTTACAACAACGGCGGTCTCACCTGTTTTCAAATCCGAAAGTTTCATAAATTTGGTCGTCTTTTTTGTCTATATTCATTTTCTCATCGGTCACATACGCTCGGTATGCTCCCTCTTCAAAAATGAATCTATCCTAAAAAATACTTCCCAAATTATAGATTAGGAAGCGAGCGCAAAGATATTAAAAATGAATGCAACTCCATATCCCAATTTATAGGTATTTTTGAAGGTTTCTTAGGCGCAAAAAGGTTTGTGAAAAAATTTAGAGGCGGGATTTTTATAGTTTGAATTTTTTGTTCTATCCTCGAAATCGAAGAAAGGCGATATTTGCGGAAAACACTATAAAACAGATAACTGAAATGAAAAGGAAAGGAATGATATTGTTGTCCGCGGCGCTTCTTGCGGCCGGCTGCCAGCCTAACAAGGACAACAACAAGACTCTTGATTTCGAGACGATTGACGTAAATTTCTCCGTAAAGACATCAGGAATAGAGCTCCCGACGGGCACGACATTCTCCGTTGCGGCGACTTGCACGAGAGGGGGCGAGTCTGACGTGAAGATGAACGGGAAACCGGTCTCTGACTTCCGTGTCCTGGATGAAAGTTTTGTAGAAACAGAGAAGTACAAAAAATGGCAGCTCGTAAAGGCTTCCGATGAGGACGCGGTGACGGCTCTTTCCGGAGACCACAATTTCCGTTTTCGTGCCGTGTCACCTGCGGCGGAGACGATAGGGGAGACGGTCGCCGTGAAGATTCCCGCAGTTCAGGAATATGCAGCAGGTGTGGGCTCCTACATTACTCTTTGGGCTGCAAAGAGCGTTACGACTGTGATTCCGGACATTGAACTTGAACTCAGTACTCCTGCCGCCGTGCTGAATCTCCTCGTCCCGATTGATATCGTGGAGGAAAATGTTCCGGCGACATTGAAATCAATTGAAATATCCCCTGCCGAGGACGGCGCGTCAGTTGTGCTTGCAGGCGAGGGTGGCGTAGATTTCGCGAGTGGAGAATTCACTCTCGGAACAACCGGACGGTCAAGCACTTTGACGGTGAATTTCCCGGAAGGAGGGCTGAAACTTGAGGCTGTAAAGACCGAAGTTAAAGTGGCCGTGCTTCCGTTCACAACTCCTAAGGGAGGCTTCAGGGCAAAGTTCAGTGACGTGAACGGCAAGTCCTTCGAGACCGTATTCCTTGCTCAGGAAAACGACGAGGGCAAGGCAATCGGAGCCGGGACTGTGGCAGATGTGGCCATTTCTGCCTCCGGGGACGGAGTGGAACCTGTGAATTTCCCTGTGCTCTTCCCTGTAAGCAAGGTAGATGGTGTAAAGAGATTCACCAAGGATAACCAGCCGCGTTGGATTTCAGAGGGTTATTGGTCATGTATGGCCCAGCCGCAGGCATACGCCGAGTGGCATCAGGTGAGCGTTCCGGAACATCCTTCCGGTATTAAGCAGTGGCGCGAAACAGTCAACTCCGGCAACATATCTACAGGTGGTGTCAAGGGAATATGGACTGGCGACTATTACGAATTCACTATCCCTGTGAAAAAGTTCGCTGCCGGGACAAAAGTGGAGTTCAAAGCTCCGTTCTACGGACGTCAACAACCTGTATTCTGGTACATTAAGTATCTTGACGGCGAGCAGTGGAAGACTAGCAACCTGCACAATGAGGTTTGCTACGATGGCAAGACGGCTATGGAGTGTACTTTCTCTCTCAATTGTGGACCTAAGGTCATAACAGAAGTGATGACTCTTGAAAATGAAATAAAGAGCGGCTATCTCAAGATTCGCATCGAGTGTGCGGACGGCTCTATTCAGGCCGATGTCGCGGCGGCTGTCACACGGGACTTCCCTTGGGTTGACGGCGGCAAGTATCAGGCGCCTTGCTATTTTTGGGACAAGGGCAACGGAAAAAGCGCGGACACTGGGGCAACTCCGGAAGTCACAGCAGTGTCGTTCTCCATCGTTGATTGAGACTTGGATTCATAAAATACAGACATATATAATCGAATAATACAGAAATATGAAGAGAAAGATTTTACTTACGATGACATTGTTCGCGCTCGCGGCTACACTTGGCTTCGCAAAGAAGCCGGCGGAGCGTTGGAGCGAGGAAAAAGCCAACGCATGGATGGCGAAGCAGGGTTGGATTGTAGGATGCGACTATGTGTGCGCAACGGCAATCAACCAGATTGAAATGTGGCAGGCGGAGACATTCGACCCGGCAACGATGGACAAGGAGATGGGCTGGGCAGAGGGACTCGGGTTCAACACCGTCCGCGTATTCCTTTCCAACCTCGTCTATACGGCCGACCCTAAAGGCTTCAAGGCACGCTTCGAGGAGTTCCTCGGCATTATAGAGAAACACCATATACGTGCAATCGTCACATTCTGGACCAACGGCGGAAAGTGCAAGAATCCGAAGCTTGGAAAACAGCCTGAGAGCGTCCAGGGCGTTCACAATTCTCAATGGTGCATGGTTCCGGGGACGGAGGTTGTCAATGACCCGACCAAGTGGCACGAGCTTGAGGTGATGGTCAAGGACATAATCAAGACTTATAAGAATGACGACCGCATCCTTTTCTGGTGCCTCTACAACGAGCCTCAGAACACTCAAAGGGGCGTGAAGAAGACCCTTCCGCTGATGAAGGAAACCTTCCGTTGGGCACGGGAAATCAATCCGTCGCAGCCTCTCACAGCTCCGATTTGGGAGATTCCAAGCTCGCTTACCCCTCAGATGCCGACCGTGACATGGGTGTGGGAAAACAGCGACATCATCTCCTTCCACTGCTACAAGGAACCAGGCTATCTCGAGAAGTTCATCAAACTCCTGCTCCCGTACAATCGTCCTCTCGTCTGCACGGAGTATATGGGAAGGCCGAAATCCACTTTCAAGGAGTGCATGCCTATACTGAAAAAATACAATGTGGGTGCAATAAATTTTGGACTTACGGCAGGAAAGTGTAACTTTCACCTCCAATGGACGAGCAAGGCCGGAGATCCGGAGCCAAAGGTCTGGTTCCACGATATATTCAGGCTTGACGGAACTCCTTACAGTCAGGAGGAAGTGGATTTTATCCGGGAGATGACCGGAGTTTCCAAAAAATAAGGACTTCAACTTTCGACCTGTCATTCAGAGCGGAGTCGGGGAGTCTGATGAGTGAACACGAAAACTGAACAAGATTGTTGAAGTTTGATTTTAAAAATATGTTGAGGCTATGGTCAGTGGGAATTCTGTTCCTGCTGACCATGTCTGCATCCGTGCTACATGCCTCTCCGGCGAGTCCGGAACGTTGGTATTTCACCCATTTTACCACCGACGACGGGCTGGCCTTCAACAGTGTCACTTCCATCACGCAGGATTCCAACGGCTTCGTCTGGTTTGCCACCGAGGACGGCTTGAGCCGATATGACGGTCGCGACTTCAAGAATTTCACCAAGGACGATCTCGGCATAGACACCGATTTCATAACGGCACTCTGTGCCGACGGCGGTGGCAACCTGTGGGTGGGGTCTGACAATGGCGCAAGTCGCTACGATTTTGTCAGCGACAGCTTTGTCCCGCTGGACGCCGTCAGTGACAAGGGAACGGAAGTGCGCGGAAAAGTGACTCACATTTGCATTGACGACGGAGGACTTGTGTGGATGTCCGTAAACGGGCTTGGTCTCTTTTCCTACGACCCTGTAACTGACCGGCTTCGTAACTTTTTCTGCGAGAACGGCCGCACGACTCTCCCGTTCAACATCCGCACTTTCGTCATTGACGGGAACGGTGATTTCTGGCTCTCTCTCTACTTTGCCGACATCTGGTACTCAGACAGTTCCCTTCAGAAAGCAGAGCATGTGAAAATCGTCGGATGGAAGGAAAACGACGACATTGTGTCTATGGACAGAAACGGTCAGGGACGCATCATCCTGTCTTCTTGGAAGAACGGTCTGGGCGAGTTTGACTGCAAGAAACGCTCATTCAGGTCTTACCTGAACTACGGTTCGGGGCAGCGTCCCAAGGGAATGTATTACGACCGCAACAACAGGCGTATCTGGTCCGCCACCACCAGAGGACTCTGTCTGTATGACTTGGCCACAGGTGAGACGGCACGGCTCTCGTCGAATGTTCAGGACGGCTTCTCGCTTTCCGGAGACAATATAACAGCGGTTTTTACGGATGCCACCGGAGGGCTTTGGGCGTCATCGCTCTCTTCTGGTGTGAACTATGCCAGCGAGTACCACAAGAACTTCCGAAAATATTATATGGCTGACGGCGAAAACCTTGCCGGCTGCTTCATAATGGATATTGCGCAGGATTCGTCGGGACGGATTTGGGTGGCCTCCGAGAAACGGGGTCTGCTCTACCTTGACACTGCGGACGACGCTTTGCATTTCTTCCGCTCCCACCTTCCAACCAACATCCGCTCGCTGTGCAGCGACGGGGACGACTTGTGGATAGGTGCGTGGGGAGGCATCTGGAAACTCAATACGCGGAATGGACGGGTGAGCCACTACCTTGAAATGCACGACAACGCCCACCGTCTCTACAAGACTTCCTCCGGTGATGTCCTGCTCGGCTTCCCGCTCGGGCTTATGAAATACGACCGCGACGGGGACGGCTTTGTCCGGATTCCGGAATTTGACGGGATGTACGTCACCGGAATTGCAGAGACTTTCAGCGGGCAGTTGTGGGTCTCGACTTATGCGGACGGAATCTTTCGCTATGATTTCGCAGGCACCGGGGAACTTGTGCACTACGGCTATGGCGAACAGGGGAGTCGTCACATCCCCGTCGACAAGTTCATGTGCATCTACGAGGACTCCAAGGGCGGAATCTGGGCCGGAAGCTATGGGGAGGGGTTTCTTCGCTACGACAGACAGAGCGACTCCTTCCGCAGCTACGATTCCGCCGGTGTGCTTCCGAGTAGAATAGCCTACTCGATGGTAGAGGGACAGGATGGAAGGATGTGGGTCGCGACGAGCAGGGGGATTGTGTCCTTCACATATCCTTCGACTGATTTCCGTTTCTGGACCACCGCAGACGGGCTGCTTGACAATATGGTGGAAGGGCATACATCGTTGGTCACGGCCGACGGGACATTCTATTTTTCCTCGAACAACGGACTCGTATGCTTCAATCCTGACGAGTTCTTCTCTGTGAACCGTGTTCCTCCGATTGTGTTGACGGACTTCACCATCAATGAAAATGTGGTACGCCCCGGTGCAGACTCTCCGCTTTCCGAGAACATTGACCTGATGCGGGAGATCGTTCTTCAGCACAATCAGAATTCCTTCGGAGCATCCGTCTCGCTTCTCGGGATGGCATCTCCGGCAAGTTCGGAGTGTCTTTATATGCTTGAGGGATACGATGATGGCTGGCGTCAGTTGGGGTCGGCAGGATATTTCCGTTACACCAATGTCCCCGCCGGCACATATACGCTGCGTGTAAAGGGCGTTGACGGAAACGGAGTCTGGAACGAAACGCATCCTCCGCTGAAGATAGTGGTGAAGGAAGTTTTCTACAGAACGATGGAGGCATATATAGCCTATGGCCTGTTCTTTCTCATCCTGCTCGTTGTCATAATCCGTCTTTCGTACAGGCTGGCGGTGACGCGCGAGAGGAAGTCAAGGGAAAAGGAACGCATCGCAAGGGAACAGGAGCTTTTCCAAGAGAAGATAGCTTTCTTCTACAACATAATCCACGAAATAAAGACCCCTTTGACCCTCATCCGTACACCGCTTCAGAATATAATGACTGCCGGCGACCTCAGCGATGAGCTGCGTGACGACCTCACCGTCATCGGGAACAACACCGATTATCTCGACCGTCTCGTGAAGGAACTGCTTGATTTCGTGCGTGTTGAGGAGAATGGATGGGTGCTGGAATACAGAAAGGTCGATGTGGTGGAGAAGTTGGACTTCCTCAAGTTCAACTTTCAGGAGACCGTGCGGGCGAAGAACATCGCGATAAGCTTCGACCACGCTGAACCCCACGAGGAAATATGGGTGGACGAGGCTGCCCTGCTCAAGATACTTAACAATCTGCTTCACAATGCTGTGAAGTATGCGGAAACCTACATCCGGATTTCGCTCACGGCGGATACCGACGGCATAACGGTGTCCTTCCGCAACGACGGTCCGACAATCCCTCCTGAGAGGCGCGAAGAAATCTTCAAGCCTTTCGTGCAGTACAGCGATGAGCGTCATCCGTATTCCCAGAGCTTCGGCATCGGTCTTCCGCTTGCCCGCAACCTTGCGCAGATGCACGGCGGTTCGCTGACCCTGGGAGACGAGCCCGGATGCACTGATTTTATTCTCAGGCTGCCGCGCAACGCCGACAAGGCCGGAGCCTCTGAGGATGCCGAGTCTCAACCGTTGTCTTCTGTCGAAACCACCGACACGGAACGGCTTACACTATTAGTAGTGGAGGATAATGAGGACCTTTTGGCCTATCTTTCCCGCAAGCTGTCCGCGACCTACCGCGTCATCACGTCACCTTCGGCCGAGCAGGCGGTGATTCTGCTGGAACAGAACGACATCGATATGGTCCTCACGGACATAGCCCTCGGCGGAATGAGCGGAATTGAGCTTTGTCGCAAGATTACCTCGAACTTTGCCACCTCGCACATTCCTGTTGTCATACTCTCGGCAATTTCATCAACCAAGACGAAGATCGCCTGCATGGAGAGCGGTGCGAGCCTCTACATCGAGAAGCCTTTCAGTCTCGACTATCTGCTCGGTTCCCTTGAGGTGATTGCCCGGAAGAGGGAGGCTCTCAAGACCGCACACATGTCAGGACAGAAGGTGCACCAGCAGGATTTCGACATCACCACCGGCGACGAAGAATTTCTCGAGAAGATTGACAGTCTCATCATGGAAAATCTCTCCGACACCGAGTTCGGCAACGATGAACTTGCCGAGAGGCTGTGCCTGAGCAAATCCACCCTCATCCGTAAAACAAAGGGACTTCTCGGGACGACCCCGAACGACTACATCCGCACGAAGCGTCTCAACATCGCGGCGGCTATGCTTTCCAAGGGCAGCTGCCGGATAAACGAGGTCTGCTACGCCGTAGGTTTCAACACTCCGTCCTATTTCACCAAGTGCTTCAAGCGTCAGTTCGGAATGCAGCCTGCCGAATACATGAAAGAGCATTCCCGGAATGGTCAAACCCCTTCCGAGTTGTAGAGAATGCGTCTATTGTTCTATCCGATTTGCTCTGAAATCGTGAATTTTGCATCTGTTCCCGTGTGTATTGTCGGGAACAGGTTATAGAAAAACACTAACCAAAGGAAATTATGATAGCATTAAAACGCAGTCTGGTCATTGTCGTTTCCCTGCTTCTCGGCTCTGCCGCCATTGCGCAGACCCATCTGATAAAGGGACGCGTGACCGATGAATCTCAGGAACCGCTTGCGGGAGCTTCCGTGAGCGTGCTCAATTCCACAAGGGGAGAAATCACCGACGTTGACGGAAATTATGAAATCCGTGCGGCGGAAGGGGAAACCCTCGTTTTCAGTTTTCTCGGCTTTGAGACGAAGAACGTTACCGTTGACAGTCGCGTTGTGATCAATGTCACACTCGCGCAGGAGACAAACGCGCTGAACGAACTCGTTGTTGTCGGCTACGGCGTGCAGAAAAAAGTCAATGTGACCGGTGCCGTGGCTTCAGTAGATTATGCCAACGAGGTCAAGTCACGTCCGGTGACTTCGACCGCGCAGGTGCTTCAGGGTGTGAGCCCGGGAGTGCAGGTCAATCAGGCGTCCGGTCAGCCTGGCTCGGAAGATGTGACCATCCGTGTCAGGGGAATCGGAACTCTCAATGCGGCAAGCCCGCTCATCATCGTTGATGGTTTCGAGGGCACGATTGCCAACGTGAATCCGGACGACATCCTCAGTGTCTCCATACTCAAGGACGCCGCCTCCTGCGCAATTTACGGAAACAGGGGAGCGAACGGAGTTGTGCTCGTGACCACCAAGACCGGTGGCGAGGGCGAAAAGGGCAAGTTCAGTATCTCCTACAACGGAATGCTCGCCCTTAATGAGCCTGCGAGCAAGTTCGAGGTCATCTCCAACTATGCCGACTATATGTCGATAATCAACGAGTCCGCCGACAACATCGGGGCCACCGCTCCGTTCTCGCAGGCGATGATTGACCTGTGGAGGGAGAAGGAAAAGGATCCGAACGGAATTGCAGACTCCGGCTACCCGAACTATGTCGCCTACCCTAACACCGACTGGATGGACGCCATATATAAGAAAGGAATATATCATAAGCACAATATTTCCGCGAACGGGTCCTCCGGAGGCACGAAGTATCTCATTTCGATGTCATACATCGATAACCCCGGAGTCATTGATAATACCGGATCAAGGAAATTCCAGCTTCGCACGAACGTTTCGTCTCAGGTTACGAAATGGCTCGAAATAGGCACGAAAATCTGGGGATATGAGTCGAATACAGAAGTCAGCGACACCTACTTCGGGCTCATGTCACGTGCCGTTCCGGGAATATATCCCTACTATGACGGCAAATACGGATGGATGGAGAACCCTGAGCAGGCAAGTGACTCCCGCAACAACCTCTACTTCTTCAACCGTATGGGCGGAGGCACCAAGACTCACTATGTGAACGCCATCGCATTCGCTAACGTGAAACTTCCGCTGGACATCCGCTACAACGCATCGTTCAACTACTCCCGCACAGGTTCGGAGTCGCGCACTAACCGCAAGATTCTCAACGCATTCTCGTTCCGGGAGGGCAAGGATGCCTACATCTACGACAACCTCGACAACCTCACCCTCACACGCAAATACCGTCAGGCCTACCGCTGGACCTTCCAGAACAACCTTTCGTGGGCGAGGACCATTGCCAAGAAACACGACATTTCCGCGATGGTCGGCTTCGAGGCTATGTATTCAAACGAAATCAACGAGGGACTCACGAAGAAACGTCTTGATAACGACCAGCTTACGGAGTTGAACAACGCCCTTGACGTGGATCCGAAAGATGTGACAGGTGCGCAGACCGACTTCGCCTCAGCATCGGTTTTCGGCCGCGTGACCTACGCCTACGACAGCCGCTACCTCTTTGAGGCCAATCTCCGTTACGACGGCTCGTCACGTTTCGCCCGCCAGTCGCGTTGGGGTCTCTTCCCTTCGATTTCTGCCGGATGGCGCATCAGCGAGGAGCAGTTCATGAAGAACTCCGGCATCGACAACCTCAAGCTGCGCGCATCGTGGGGAAAGCTCGGAAATAACTCCATAGGCAATTATGACTGGCAGTCTACCTATGCGACCGGCTATCAGTACTCCTATGGCAACAAGCTCACCTCCGGTATGGTTTCAACCCTCTCCAACGAGGCACTGACATGGGAGACAACCACTTCGACCGACGTCGGACTTGAACTCGGCGTGTTCAACAACCGACTCACCTTCGAGACTGATTTCTATAATAAGGTCACAGACGGTATACTCTACAAGGCTCCTGTCTATGCGACGATAGGCAACAAGGGAGCCCCATATCAGAACCTCTGTGAGGTGACCAACCGTGGAGTGGAACTTTCGCTCGGTTGGAAAGACGATGTGAAGGGATTCCACTATGGTGTGCGCGGAAACTTCACCTACAACCACAACGCTGTCTCGAAGTACAAGGGAGCCCTTGAGGCCGGTTGGGTGACCGATGAGAACGGCCACAGGAGCTATGTCAGCAACATCGGCGATGTGACCACAGTGGTTGACGGGGCACGCCGCGTGATGGAAGGCAAGCTCATCAATGAACACTATCTTCTGAATCTCTACTCCGGTGACGGCAGTCATTTCTTTGCGGACGGTTCCGTGAACCCGAACGGAGGTCCGAAGGACGGAATGATAAGGACTCCTGAGGATATGGCGTGGCTTGAGGCTATGGTCAATGCCGGCAACACCTTCCTCCCGAACAAGACAATAGACAAAAAGGGAATCTGGTATGGAGACTATATCTATGCCGATGTCAATGGTGACGGAGTCTATGGTGACGCTAACGACTATATGTTCCAAGGTACATCCCAAACCCCTAAATTCTACTATGGACTCCAGTTTGAACTGGGATGGAAGGGAATCGACTTCTCTATGCTTTGGAATGGTGCGGGCGGTTCGGCGGCATATTGGAGATATGTAGGATTCAACGCATATTCCACGAACTCCAAGTTCACGCTTCCGAAGAAGATTGCATACGACCATTATTTCTACGACCCGATGAATCCGGAAGACCCTCGCACAAACATAACGTCGAAACACGGGCGTCTTACGATGAATTACGGCTCCGAGCAGAACGGCGCGAACGCATATTCCACCCTCTTCCTCTACAAGACGGACTATCTTCGTCTGAAGAACGTCACTCTCGGATATACCTTCCCTGAGAAATGGATGCGTAAGGCGCACATCTCCAACCTTCGCGTGTTCTTCAGCGGCGAGAACCTCCTCACGTTCACGGAATGGCCTGGAATGGACCCGGAGATTACCGACAAGCAGAACTACTACGCGCTTCTGAGACAGTATTCGTTCGGCTTGAGCATCAAATTCTAAAAAGACAAGACAATGAAGAATATATATAAATCTGCGATAATCCTGTCCGTTTCGCTTGCCGCAGTCGGCTGCAACGGATTCCTTGACAGGTACCCTTACGACGAGGTCAGTTCGAAAGCGGTCTATTCCTCGGCCACTCTTGCGGAGAATGCGGTGGTGGGAGCCTACAGCAACCTTCTCGCCGGCTACATTTCCTCCGACGGCCTGAATTGGGACGCTCTTTCCTCTTGCATAGACCCTGCGGAAGAGTCCTATTCTCTCCGCTATCCTTTCCTTACGGGAAAGATTCAGTCGAACGGCTCTATGTTCAACGACCAGTGGAAACGTTTCTATGAAGGCATCAACCGTGCGAACGACGTCATCAACAACATCGGCGGAACCGAGGCTCTGTCGCAGGAAATACGCGACCGTCGAATCGCTGAGTGCAAGTTCCTCCGCGCGTTCTACTACTATCGTCTGAACTGTCTGTGGCGTGGAGTTCCGGTTTATCTGGAAAATCTTGCACCTACTGAGTACACTAAAGGACGAAGCAGCGAGGAGGATGTCTGGCAGACGATTCTCGACGACCTCAATGCGGTGATTGCCTGCGAGAAGATTCCGGACAAGTACAAGGCGGCCGACAGCAACTACGGACGCATCACCAAGGGCGCAGCCTACGCCCTGCGCGGCAAGGTCTATATGTGGAAGAAGATGTGGGCCGAGGCTGAGGCAGACTTCCTGAAGGTCGGCGAGTGTGGCTACGGGCTCTTCACAGCCGGTTCGTATGCGGACCTCTTCCTTGAGAAAAATGAAAAATGTGATGAAATGGTCTTCTCCGTCACGATGGAGGAGGTGAGTGACCACGGAAACACCTACAGCCGCAGCTACGGCAACTGGATGACCTGCGGGAACGGCAACAACAACTTCTATATGAACGCCGATTTCGTTGAGTCCTACCAATGGGCGAACGGAAAGCCGTTCTCGTATGACGATGTGATTCCGGGCTATTCTTCCATGTCTCCGAAGGAGCGCAGCGTCTATTTCCTCCGCAACAACATCACCGAATCCGAGACACTGACGATGAAGACTTATGGGGCGGATATGTCGAAATATGACGCCTCCGGCAACGAGGCGCGGATTCTGACGGCGTTCACCGGGCGTGATCCACGTCTTGCTGCGACCGTCATCACCCCATACTCCAACTATCTCGGCGGATTCGCGTCCGGGGCTGCGCAGAACTATCAGATTCGCTGGCCATATCGTGGAGAGAACGCTCCGTCGTTCGACCTTCGCACGAGGGCTACCGGAGATATGCTCTACTGCATCCGTAAGTTCGTGGCCGTCGGGAAGGAATATGCCTATCCGCTCTACAACCCTGTCGATGTGCCTGTGATAAGGTATGCGGACATTCTTCTCTGCCTTGCAGAGGCTGTGAACGCTCAGGGACGCACTCCAGAGGCTGCAGGATATGTGAATCAGGTCCGCTCCCGTGCGGGCGTGGCTCTTCTGAACTCAGGTCCTGAATGGCTGAGGGTTTCAGGCGCCGAAGATATGCTGAAGAGGATTCAGGACGAGAAGCATTGGGAACTTGCCTGCGAGGAGCAGCTCTATCTTGAGGAGCTTCGCTGGGGCATCTGGAAGGAGCGCAAGTTCGGAAACGGCGGCGGTCTGAAGCAGTGCTGGGGCGAGACGGTTTATTCCTACACCTACGGTGGCGATGCCTTCCTCAAATGGGCGGTGCCTTCGGCCGAGAAGGAGAAGAATACCAATTTGACGCAGAACGACGGCTGGTACTAGAAAATAAATTAAAACAATATATGATTAAGAGAATATTTTGTGTTGCGGCTTTCGGTTTCGTGCTGACGGCCAATGTGAGTGCGCAGGATGCGGCTGTGGGGTCTTCGGACTCCGCGGCGGCATCCGCGGTTAATGAAGTTTCCTCCCCAGTCAAAGCCTGGGAGGGCAAGATAACGATGCCGACCTACCTTCTTGACCCGGCGGAGCAGTCTCCTATCTTCGAGCGTGACTGGTCTTACCAGAGGGCGAAGCGAAGCGTCTATCCATATCCACTGAACGACAACATGACCCGCACGAAGAAGGACGTGACCTACGACTGCCTGTACATGGAGAATGAGTACGTGGAGCTGTGCATAGTGCCGGAGTTCGGCGGCAGGCTTCTGTATGCGGTGGACAAGACCAACGGCTACGACATATTCTACCACAACCACGTTGTGAAGCCTGCGAACGTCGGAATGACCGGAGCGTGGATAAGCGGCGGCGTGGAGTGGAACGTCTTCCACCATCACCGTCAGACGAGCCATGTTCCGTGCGACTGGAGGATAGTGGAGAACGCCGACGGGTCGAAGACTGTCTGGGTGGGAGAAACAGAGTACAGGCACCGGATGCAGTGGGCAATAGGAGTGACTCTTCATCCGGGCAGGAGCTATATGGAAATCAGCGGCCGTCTGATGAACTCCACCCAGGACGACAATTCCATGCTCTATTGGTCTAACGTCAGCACCCACGTGGATGAGAACTATCAGATCTGCTTTCCTCAGAGCACTGAGTTCGTGACCTTCCACTGCAAGAACTGGTTCGCCCACTGGCCGGTTACGCACGAGACCTTCAACGATATGGATTTCTACCGGGACGGTATCGACGCCAGCTGGTGGAAGAACCACTACATGAGCAACTCCATGTTCGCCCACGACCTGAAGGACGACTTCATCGCCGGCTATG
>ERZ1026854.899-NODE-899-length-19987-cov-4.010837_pt1 | contig 19987 bp, 21 predicted proteins | sample MGYA00380157_ERZ1026854 | MGnify/ENA primary metagenome ERZ1026854 (study PRJEB33269, sample SAMEA4719793) | human gut metagenome | biome: human-associated habitat; feature: organic feature; material: feces | place: Cameroon | collected 2013-10 ... | reverse complement strand
GATGTCCCTCAAGATGTCCCTCAAGATGTCCCTCAAGATGTCCCTCAAGATGTCCCTCAAGATAAGTTGGATGCTCAGATACGGGATTTGATTCGTAAGGACAAGAGAATTAGTACAGAAAAAATGGCACTTGCGCTAGGTGTAAGTTCTAAAACAATTAAGCGCCATATAAAAGAAATGGATAATGTGAATTATATTGGACGTGGTTTTAGCGGACATTGGGAAGTAAAGGATGAGTAGTAGTATGCAATAAAATGAAAATTTGCAAACTTGACTTGAAGACAGTGTGTTTTCCTTTCTCTAGAATGCTTGATTTGTGATGGAGACAAGCCAAACTTGATTAAGCCAGAATGGCTTAAAATCAAGCTTGGCGACCGCTCATCTGCTTCGATCCCCATCTCGAGCTTTTTTATTTTGAAAGACTTGTATGATGCAAGTCTTTTTTTATTGACATTTAAACATAATATTTTAATAATGATATATACAGGATCAGGTGGAGCTTATAAGGGATGATGATGACTGGAGGGAAAACTATATGACGATTGAAATGAAGATGGACCAGAAGTATGAACAGGGCAAAACCGAAGGTGAGCAACATCGAGATAAAGTTCTTATCTTCAAATGGCTGGAAAAAGGAAAGACTGTTAAAGAGATAGCAGAGGATCTGGACAAATCAGAGGATTATGTGAAAAGTTTTATGTAGATATTAAAACAATGATACCGTCAGGGAGAAGTGTTTTTAGAAAATGTGCATAAGTAATATATTAGATGAATTAATTTGTGACAACAGTGTTGACACAAGAAAGCAGATGTTTGGTATGAATATAAAAGATTTAATTGGAGAAACAACCGAATATGACAAAAAACTTGCATTTGAAGAAAAACGACCTAAAAGTTGGTGTAAAAGTGTAAGTGCATTTGCTAATACATTTGGTGGTGCTTTAATTTTTGGCATTTCTGATGATGGGCAGATTGTTGGACTTGACAATCCGGAAGGGGATGCAGAGAAAATAAGTGAAACTGTAAAAACGAGATTAGATCCAATTCCGGAATTTAAACTTAAATTTCATAAAACGGATGACGGAAAGGTTTTGGTCATACTTGATGTATATAAAGGCAACGAAACTCCATACTATTATTCAGGAGATGGTGTTTTGGAAGCTTTTGTGCGTGTTGGAAATGAAAGTGTAAGGGCAACTGCGACTGAAATGAAGCGTTTAGTTCTTAGAGGTAAAAATACATCTTATGATTCTCAGAATTCTACTTATATGGTGGATGATTTTGCCTTTTCAAAACTTAAAGAAAGATATAAAAAATGGTCCAGAAATAGTTTTGATGATAAAGATTTGATCTCTTTTGGATTGGTAAATGAGCAGGGCATTTTAACAAACGCAGGGGCATTACTTGCAGATGAAAGTCCTATTCTTTGTTCAAGATTATTTTGTACCAGATGGAATGGATTAAATAAAAGTGGTGGTGCGGTTGATGCATTAGACGATGCAGAGTACTCAGGTAGTGTTATTGCTCTGATTGAAAACGGAGAAGCATTTATTAAACGAAATTGTAAAAAGAAATGGCGTAAGACTGCAACTTCAAGGGAAGAGATGCCGGAGTATGTAGAGCGAAGTTATCATGAAGCTCTTGTAAATGCTTTGGCACACCGTGATTATTTGATAAATGGCAGCGAAGTTCATATTGACATATTTGATGACAGAATGGAAATCTATTCTCCGGGCGGAATGCCGGATGGATCCATGATTCAGGATAGAGATCCACTTAAGGTTCCTTCAACCAGAAGAAACCCGGTTCTTGCTGATGTATTCAATAGACTTGGATATATGGAACGTAAAGGTAGTGGATTTGAGAAAATTATTAGTGGGTACGAATTTCAGATAAATTATAGTGAGAACAAAAGACCTTTATTTCAATCAGATAGATATCAGTTTACTGTAGTGATGCCAAACTTAAACTATGATGTCCCTCAAGATGTCCCTCAAGATGTCCCTCAAGATGTCCCTCAAGATGTCCCTCAAGATAAGTTGGATGCTCAGATACGGGATTTGATTCGTAAGGACAAGAGAATTAGTACAGAAAAAATGGCACTTGCGCTAGGTGTAAGTTCTAAAACAATTAAGCGCCATATAAAAGAAATGGATAATGTGAATTATATTGGACGTGGTTTTAGCGGACATTGGGAAGTAAAGGATGAGTAGTAGTATGCAATAAAATGAAAATTTGCAAACTTGACTTGAAGACAGTGTGTTTTCCTTTCTCTAGAATGCTTGATTTGTGATGGAGACAAGCCAAACTTGATTAAGCCAGAATGGCTTAAAATCAAGCTTGGCGACCGCTCATCTGCTTCGATCCCCATCTCGAGCTTTTTTATTTTGAAAGACTTGTATGATGCAAGTCTTTTTTTATTGACATTTAAACATAATATGATATCAGGGTCAAAAGGTTTAAAAGTCGTTCGTGCTTGCACGATAAGGCTTTTAGCAAATAAGAAATAGGAATTATCTGGCTTAAATGGGTGGTTTACCAGAAAAAGGAAAGAAGAATTGTCCAATCAGATTACAATGCTGGAAAGCAGGTTAAGTGCCCTGAACAAACCTGAATATGATAGTAAAATAAAATTACTCCCTAAAGAGCCTGATATGCCGGTATTACCAATGCAGCCGGAGGATTCGGAAACACCATTATATCCACCAAAGCCTCAGCCGGATTGACCAAAGAGAAGAAAATTTGCTACAAATATAAATGGAGAGGATTTATTAATAAAAATATTTAAACAACAGGGTATTATTGATGTCGAAGAATATAGAACAGTCTTCATGGGAAGATATGAAGATACAGAAGATCCGATAGAATGGAGAATACTGGATATACAGGAGGATAAAGCACTGTTGATATCAAGGTATGCGTTAAAGTGGGAAGAGATGGATATTAGTGATGATGCTTTGGAAAGAGATGGTGATGTTATAACCGGTGATAAATATGGAATGGTTAATTGGGAAACCAGTGACTTTAGAGACTGGTTAAACCATACATTTTATAATAAGGTTTTTAATGATCGTGAAAAATCATCAATTTTAAAATCAAAGATAAAAAATGAAAAAAATGCATATGGAGGAACAGGAGCTGATACAGAGGATTATGTTTTCCTGCTTTCCCTTGAGGAGGCAGAAAAATATTTTGACTCTGATGAGGATAGGCAGGTGTATAGATGTGAAGATATAATTAATATGCTTATTCCGAATAATATGATGGGAGACGTATGGGTGGAGGGGGATGTGATTGTTCCAAGGGAACATCTCTGCTGTACATATGTGACAACTGGTTGGGCATTGCGTACAACGACGGATGATCCCTGCTTTCCATATACAAAGGTAGTTATTTGGGGAGAGGCTTGTAGTTCATGTAGTTTATGGAATGGTTTTAGACCAGCAATCTGGGTCTCATTAAATACAGATGATGTTGTAGACCCTGAATGATGTTTTATTAAAGAAGGAGTATTAATAATTTTTGTTGGTAATAGAAAGTATAAGGGCTGAACCTGCAGTATTCTAATTTATTTACAGTTGCCTGCATCAGTTATCTATGTTAAACTGAGTGCAAGCAGAAAGTCAAAATCATATTTTATATGGGATGGTTCTGCCATCCCATTTTCTATTTAAAATTCTAAATATTCTAAAAACTTCACTGCTTAAATTCCACAAACAAATGAATAGCAGGGAGGTTTTAAATTGTATGACATATATAACATGCCATTGTGATGACAGGTATATTGTTAAGACAACAGACATATTGTCACGCAAAATAGAAGGTCTCCCAAAAGAGGAGGCTGTATGGCACAAAGACACAGGATTGCTTTGCAGGGAAAAGAACTGCCAAGTGGCAAAACAGAGACAATCAATTTCAATGAAATCGGCATTACCAATGATTTTATGTTTGGTACAGTATTCAGGGATCCGGAAAGGTGTAGGGAGCTGCTCCAGCGTATTCTTAGGATCAGGATTGTTGAGATTAAGATTGTAGAGGCACAAAAGACGATCAAAGGCACCTTTCTTGGAAAAGGTATCCGCATTGATATTTATGCTAAGGATAGTGATGGCAATGCTTATGACATTGAAATGCAGACAACCGAGGAGGAAGATCTGCATTTGAGGACACGGTATTATCACAGTGAGATGGACAGCTATCAGATCCGGGCCGGACAGAAATACTTTAATCTGAAACAGTCTGTTGTTATATTTATCTGTACGTACGACCCATTTAAGGATAATAAAAGTATTTACAGCTTTTCAACCATTTGTGAAGAGAATAAAGAGCTTATTCTGGATGACAAGAGACATACCTATTTTGTAAATATATATGGAAACAGGGAAGGTATTGACGAGGAAACGGCAAAGCTGCTTGATTATTTCAAAACCGGTAAACCGACAGACCCTTATACCAGAAATATACAGGATCAGGTAGAGCTTATAAGGGAAGATGATGACTGGAGGGAGAACTATATGACGATTGAAATGAAGATGGACCAGAAGTATGAACAGGGAAGAAAAATTGGTAAAACCGAAGGTGAGCAACATCGAGATAAAGTCCTTATCTTCAAATGGCTGGAAAAAGGAAAGACTGTTAAAGAGATAGCAGAGGATCTGGACAAATCAGAGGATTATGTGAAAAGTTTTATGTAGATATTAAAACAATAATACCGTCAAGGAGGTTATTTTATGTATGAAATGAAAGATGAATATTATATCGGCATAGACATGATTGATGAGGAGCATAAGCAGCTTTTTAAATATGCGGATGAAGCCTATGAACTGCTTCATGATGAATTTACGCCGGATAAATATGACAGAATTGATACCATACTGGAAAATCTGCGTGATTACACGATCAAGCATTTTGCAGATGAAGAGGCCTATATGGAATCGATTCAATATAAAAAACTATTTACACAAAAAATGCAGCATCAGGAGTTTGTCAATAAATTGGACGAGTTTATGCAGCGGCACAATGATGAGGTAGAAGATCAGGATGAGCAGATAATGGGCATTTTGGAATACCTCACTGAATGGCTGACAAATCATATTCTGTACGTTGACGGACAGATTCCCAAATGTTGATATTTTGAGATAGGAGGACCACCTTATGAGCGACACTTTTTACCATTTTACACACCGTTGTGTATTTTCCGGTTTTTCTGCGGAGACCGTGAAAGAAAAGGCAAAGATCTTGGAAGAAAAGGGGATCAAGACACTGACAAAGTCACACAATTCCAATCAGATGACAGGGACGATCGGACAGCTGCCGGAGTATCAGGTTGCATACGATCTTTTTGTCCCAAATAAAGACTTTGATCATGCAAAAGCATTGATATCTTAAAAGAGGAAGATAAGAAAACAAAAAAGAAATCTGCCTTTGTACATTACAGAAAATGCCAATCATTCTATGGAAACGGGATGCGTTGAAAAGGATCTTGAGATCTTAAGCGATATCATGCAAAAAATGGCAGCATATATGGATGAAAGGATTTAATATGATACAGGAAGAAAAAAAGCAGACATGGCAGGATACCCCGGATTCACAGATTTTTATCAATAATGCAGCCAAATTCGGCGACCTGATGATGATGTACCGTTGTGCCATCAGAGAGGTACAGACCAAGCTGGAAGTGCTGGACGATGAGTTTTCGGTAGAAAATAAGAGAAATCCGATCTCTTTTATTAAGACAAGGATCAAAAATCCCCAGAGTATATACAACAAACTGCAAAAGCTGGGCTACGAGTTTACAGCCGAAAATATCCAGGAGCAGTTAAACGATGTGGCCGGTGTCCGCGTCGTATGCGCGTTTATTGACGATATATATACCATTGCCAATCTGATTGCCGAACAGGATGATATCAAGGTCATCAAGATCAAAGACTATATCAAAAATCCCAAGCCAAACGGCTACCGCAGTTATCATATGATCGTGGTAATCCCGGTTTTCTTTTCCAAGGGCAAAACACCTATGCGGGTGGAGCTGCAGATCCGTACCAATGGAATGGATTTCTGGGCAACGCTGGAGCATCAGCTTCGTTACAAAAAAGGGATTGAGGATCTGCCGGGATATGAGGAGATCAGCAAAGAGCTGCTTTTGTCTGCACAGGCAGTGATCGAAACAGATAATGAGATGCAGAGAATTAAAAATAAGATCGGAATATTTCATGATATTTAGAGCATCTTTTTCTAATAGGTAATTTCATGACGGATCAGACAAAAAGACAACAGAATATCACTGCACATTATCATCTTCCGGGATTGTTTGAGTTTTACGAGTTATACAGTATATTTCTGCCATTGTACCGGGATCATAGCGAGTATTTTTATGACTGGTGTGATATCGGATCAATTTATGGTGCTCCCTTGGATTGTATCTGGGGTGGCGGCCGGGTGGAAAACGGAACCGCTGATCCGGAGGATGTTTTGGCATTTATGCAGGAATATGGAATCTCAGCCCGGCTGACATTCAGCAATTCCCTGTTAAAAAAAGAGCATTTATCTGACAAAAGATGCAATGCTCTTTGTGCGTTATTTGAGGAAAAAGGGATGGAAAACGGTGTGATCGTGCATTCGGATTTATTGCTCAAATATCTTCAAAAGAAATATCCGGGGCTTTATTGTGTTTCCTCAACGACCAAGGTGCTGACCGAATTTAAGGAGCTTCTGGATGAAATAAATCGGGCTGAATTTCGTTATGTTGTACCGGATTTTCGCTTAAACAGGGCATTTGACAAGTGGAGTATGCTTTCGCAACCGCAAAAGGACAAGGTCGAATTTTTATGTAATGAATGTTGCTTTTTCGGATGCAGAGACCGGAAAGCATGTTATGAAGCGGTCAGCCGTAAAAACCTTGGCGAAGGCGGGCCGGAGCATGTCTGTAAGGCACCGGATGCCGGAGAGGGGTATCGTTTTTCAAAGGCAATGGAAAATCCGGGCTTTATCAGTGTTGATGATATCCGGGATATTTATTTACCCGGAGGCTTTGCCAATTTCAAGATAGAGGGCCGTGGTCTTGGCAGTGCGCTGATTTTGGAATTTTTACTTTATTATATGGTAAAGCCCGCATACCACGTGCATGTAAGAGAGGCAGTCTATCTGGACAATATGCTGGATATATTCTAAAAGCGTACATAATTGAAAAGGTAAATGGGATATCATAACCTTATAGATAGATAAAGGAGAAGTCAAAAATGGATTATCAGACATTGGGAACGAGTACAGCAAAGGTATCCAGAATAGCCATCGGCTGTATGAGAATGGCAGATCTGGATGTTAAGGAAGCAGAGGATCTGGTATGCCATGCCGCAGAAAAGGGAATCAACTGCTTTGATCATGCGGATATTTATGGAGGCGGTAGCTGCGAAAAAATATTCGGAGAAGTTTTAAAGAAAAATCCCGGCATGAGGGACAGTATTTTTCTGCAGTCGAAATGCGGGATCATTCCCGGAAAGTGTTATAACAATTCAGCAGATTATATCATATCTGCAACCGAAGGAATTTTAAGCAGACTGGGAACAGACTATCTGGATATGCTGCTTATTCACAGACCGGATGCGCTGGTAGAGCCTGAGGAAGTGGCAGAAGCCTTTGATAAGCTCTATGCGCAGGGAAAGGTCAGAAATTTTGGAGTCTCCAATCACAGCTCCATGCAGATGGAGTTGTTGCAAAAATATCTCAGACAGCCGTTGCTGACGGATCAGCTCCAGTTCGGCATTGTAAATTCCAATATGATAAGCAGTGGGATGGAAGTCAATATGGAAAGCCGCGGTTCCATGGACAGGGATGGAAGAGTCCTGAATTATTGTCGGCTAAAGGATATTACCATTCAGGTATGGTCTCCGTTTCAATATGGTATGTTTGAGGGTACGTTTCTGGGCAGTGAAAAATATGAGGAGCTCAACAGAGTCATTGACCGGATAGCTGAAAAATATCATGTCAGAAATACAGCGGTTGCGACTGCATGGATCCTCCGACATCCGGCAAAAATGCAGGTGATTGCCGGGACGATGAAAAAAAGCCGCATAGATGATATTTGTGAGGCCGGTAAAATCAGTCTGACCAGAGAGGAATGGTATGAGTTATATCTCGCAGCAGGTCATATGCTGCCGTAGTATAATGGAGAGTCCGGTTTTCTCTTAAATACGCTGCTATAGGATTTTCCTATAAGTCATGATAGAATTTAAAAAATATCCGGCTCTGATGAGACGTGATAAAATAAAATCAGATTTATTATGATAGGAGATGTATTACATTGGAACATATAGCAAGAGAAGATGCGCTTGATCTGTTAAAAAAATACAACAAGGATCCATTCCATTTACAGCATGCCTATACGGTTGAAGCAGTTATGAAATGGTTTGCAAAAGAGCTTGGATATGGCGATGACGAGGAGTACTGGGGAATTGTCGGACTTCTTCACGATATTGATTTTGAACTGTATCCGTCAGAGCACTGTCTGAAGGCTCCGGAGCTTTTGAGAGAGGGCGGCGTGTCTGAGGATATTATCCACGCCGTGGTTTCTCATGGATATGGGATCACGATCGAATGTGGTGTCACCCTGGATACTGAGCCTGTACATGAAATGGAAAAGGTATTGTTTGCGGTGGATGAGCTGACCGGCCTGATCTGGGCTGCAGCATTGATGCGGCCGTCCAAGAGCACCAAGGACATGGAGCTGAAATCCCTAAAGAAAAAATACAAGAGCAAAGGCTTTGCGGCCGGCTGTTCGAGAGAAGTGATCGAAAGAGGCGCCGCCCAGCTTGGCTGGGATCTGGAAAAGCTGCTGACACTGACCTTGCAGGCCATGGCTGCATGCGAGGATGAGATCAATCTTCAGGTGGAAAAAGATATATAGTATCATCAATGCGACTTATGACGGCTCCGATTATTATGGCAGACGTGGTTTCACATTTTCATATGTAATATGCGGTTTTTGCCTGATACATGTGCTTTCGTTGCATTGTGCTCAAATTTATACGTAAGACGCGTTGAAATAGATATCTAAAAAAGCTATAATGATTGAAGGAAATTTTTAGATATCATCGGTCAGTCCGACAGGGAGGTGACAAGATGGCAATTCAGTCAATTGATGCCGAAGACGATCAATTTGCATACCGTTACGATACACAGCTTTTGATCGACAGAAGAGATGAGGATCTGGATGAGGATGCGATTGCAGACTATATTACGGCTAATTTCGAAGGAAACAGTTTAATTGCAGCCGGAGATGAGGATTTGATCAAGATTCATTTCCACACCAATGAGCCGTGGAAAATTTTAGAGTATTGCAATACACTTGGCGAGATCTACGATGTTGTCGTGGAAGATATGATTCGTCAGGCTAACGGACTTCAGGGATAAGAAGAGTTATGATCAACGGGATCCGGACGAATCATGGCACAAAAAAAGTTGATGACTTCTATTCTGATATTTGCAGAAGTTATCAGCTTTTTATTGTACCTTTTGCCCCTGACATCTTATTTATGAAAGGCAGATGAAATGGTATGTGGTTATTGTTTGCACTTCTTTCTTCTATTTTTGCGGCGCTGACTTCTATTCTGGCAAAGGTCGGAATTGAAGGTGTCAATTCCAATCTCGCCACGGCTGTACGTACAATGGTAGTCGTTGTTATGGCGTGGGGGATGGTATTTCTGACCGGGGCGCAGAGCGGGATACAGGAGATCAGCAAAAAGAGCTGGATTTTCCTGATTTTATCCGGGCTGGCTACCGGTGCTTCATGGCTGTGTTACTACAGGGCATTGCAGATCGGAGAAGCTTCCAAGGTTGTGCCCATTGACAAATTGAGTGTGGTCATTACCCTGGTGCTTGCTTTTGTATTTTTACACGAGAGGTTTACCCCAAAGTCTCTGGTCGGATGTATTCTGATCGGGATTGGAACTCTGGTTATGGTATTGTAACAGGTATCATAATAGTATTTGACGAATTTTGGTATAAAAGTTATGATAGAAAAGTATTGTGTTTTAACAGGATATGCAAAGCATAGATTCTAAGGGATGCTGGGTATATAGAATGGTCCGTCTGAGGACCGTTAAAAAATGAGTGGAGGACCAAAAAATGGAAATGTTTGATGCCATGCTTGACAGCATTGACAGCTTTGTGTGGGGACCGGTATTGATTATACTGATACTGGCGACAGGTATTTATCTGACTGCACGTCTCGGATTTTTACAAATCCGTCATTTAGGGAAAGCCCTGAAATTTATGGTAAAAAATGAGGATAACGGAGAAGGAGAGGTTACAAGCTTCGGAGCTCTTTGTACAGCGTTATCCGCAACAATCGGAACCGGCAATATCGTCGGTGTAGCAACGGCTCTTGTAGCAGGAGGACCGGGAGCACTTTTCTGGATGGAGGTTGCAGCATTATTTGGTATGGCGACCAAGTATGCAGAGGGTCTGCTTGCTGTAAAATATCGTACCATTGACAAAGAGGGACATGTATTAGGCGGACCTTTCTATTATATTGAAAACGGTATGGGAAAGAATTGGAAATGGCTTGCAAAGCTGTTTGCTTTCTTTGGTGTATGTGTCGGACTGATGGGAATCGGTACATTTACACAGGTAAACGGTATCACCAGTGCGGTAGGCAATTTCTTTGATCCCAATGCATCCAACACGATCAATGTGCTTGGCAGGGAGACATCGATTGCCGTCGTGATCGCAGGTGTTATTCTTACCGTTTTTGTTGCACTGGTTGTTATCGGTGGTTTAAAGAGAATTGCGACGGTATCACAGGTTGTTGTACCGTTTATGGCAATTATTTATGTGCTGTTCTGTCTGGTTTTACTGATCTTCAATATCAAGCAGATTCCCGCAGCCATTGTTGAGATCGTAACTTCCGCATTTGGTGCGAAAGCAGTTGCCGGAGGTACGCTTGGTGCTATTATCGTTGCGATGCAAAAGGGTATTGCCCGTGGTATTTTCTCTAATGAGGCCGGACTTGGTTCTGCTCCGATCGCGGCAGCGGCAGCCCAGACCAAAGAGCCTGTCCGTCAGGGACTGGTATCTATGACAGGTACCTTTATTGATACGATTGTAATCTGTACCATGACAGGCTTATCCATTGTCATTACCGGAGCATGGGATATAGGCCTTGAGGGTGTGGCAGTTACTACATATGCTTTTCAGACAGGCATTCCTTTTGCCGGAGAAGTGATTGCATTTATTTTGATGCTTTGTCTGATCTTCTTTGCGTTTACCACTATTCTCGGATGGGATTATTACAGTGAACGCTGCCTGGAGTATCTTAGCGGACGCAGACAGGGTGTTGTCAAAGGCTATCGCTGGCTGTATATTCTGGCAGTATTTATCGGACCCTATTTTACCGTATCTGAAGTATGGGTCATTGCAGATATCTTCAATGCATTGATGGCAATTCCCAACCTGATTGCATTATTATTCCTGAGCAATGTGATCGTTACTGAGACAAAGGCATATCTTGCCAGACATAAAGAGCTCTAAATCCGGGATATAATATCAAAACCATCCATAAATAAATTACCACAGATCCATTGTGCAGAGTGTCTGATCCCTGCACAGTGGATCTTTTTTTGCAACAGGGAATGGCAGGATGTTCAAAAATGTCTTGACAATCAAACTAATTGGAAATAATATAATAATCAAATGTTTTGATAATCAAAATATTTGAAACACAAAATAAATCGGAAAAAGAAAGGAAAAATCAAATGTTAGAAAAATTAATCGAAATTGTAGAAGAGCAGTTAAATGTAGAAGGAAAAGAAATTACAGAAAAGACAAACTTTAAAGAGGATCTGGGAGTTGATTCCTTAGATCTGTTTGAACTGGTTATGGCCCTGGAAGAGGCATATGGTATTGAGATTCCCTCCGATGATCTTGAAAACATCACAACCGTCGGAGCAGTAATGGATTATTTAAAAGAAAAAGGCGTAGAAGCATAGGCTTTTATCCGGAGGAATGAATATGAAGAGCAGGGTTGCGGAATTATTGGAAATACAATATCCGATTATTCAGGGCGGCATGGCCTGGGTGGCAGAGTACAATCTGGCATCGGCGGTTTCCAATGCAGGTGGTCTGGGTATTATCGGGGCTGCAAGCGCACCAGCGGAAATAGTCAGGGAACAGATCATAAAATGCAAGGCTATGACAAACCGGCCTTTTGGTGTGAATATTATGTTGTTAAATCCCAATGCGGATGAGGTGGCGCAGATTGTCGTTGAAGAAGGCGTAAAGGTGGTTACGACAGGTGCAGGGAATCCTGCAAAATATATGCATATGTGGAAAGAAGCCGGCGTAAAGGTGATCCCTGTTGTTGCAAGTGTTGCAATGGCAAAAATGATGGAACGTGCAGGTGCGGATGCCGTTGTTGCCGAAGGAATGGAAAGTGGAGGTCATATCGGACAGACTACGACAATGGCATTGGTTCCACAGATAGCCGATGCGGTTTCCATTCCTGTTATTGCTGCCGGAGGTATTGCTGACGGGAGAGGAATGGCAGCGGCATTTATGCTTGGTGCAGAGGGTGTTCAGATGGGGACCCGCTTTGTTGCTGCAAAGGAATCGATTGTGCATGAGAATTACAAGCAGAAAATTATCCGTGCCAAAGATATTGATTCGACAATTACGGGTGCATCTACGGGACATCCGGTTCGATGCCTCAGAAATCAGATGACCAGGGAATATCAGGAGATGGAAAAGCAGGGGGTTGATTTTATGGAACTGGAAAAGCTGACTCTGGGATCCCTGCGCAGAGCTGTAATTGACGGAGATACAGCAGGTGGTACACTGATGGCCGGTCAGATTGCGGGGCTTGTCAGGTCACAGGACAGCTGTAAGGAAATCATCAATGAGATTATGGAGCAGGCAGACCGTCTGCTTGGCAGATAAGAGGTGTCATATGAAAAAAACTGCATTTATCTTCCCCGGACAGGGAGCACAGTATACCGGAATGGGAAAGGACTTTTATGATACATATCCGGAATCAAAGGAGGTTTATCGTATTGCATCCGAAAGCACGGGACTGGATGTTGCCGCCCTGTGCTTTGAAGAGAATGATAAGCTCAATATTACAGAATATACACAGGTTGCCATGCTTGCAACAGAAGTGGCCATTCTGGAAGCTGTTAAAACGAAGAAGATCAGGGCAGATCTGTGCGCGGGACTCAGTCTTGGAGAATACGGAGCGTTGGCAGCCGCAAATGTTTTGGAATATCCGGAGCTGTTTACCGTTATCCGTAAAAGAGGGCTGTATATGCAGGAGGCATATCCCGAGGGTGGAGCAATGACTGCCGTGATAGGTATGGATGCGGAAAAAATTGAGGAAATCTGCGAGCAGACGGAGGGTGTTGTATCGATCGCCAATTATAACTGTCCCGGACAGATTGTGATTACCGGTCAGAAGGATGCGGTAGACAGAGCTTCCGAAGCATTGAAAAACGCCGGCGCACGCAGATGTATTCCTTTAAAGGTCAGTGGACCGTTTCATTCCGCACTTTTAAAAAAGGCACAGGAGGAGCTCTCGAAAGCTCTGGACGATGTTGAGGTCCATACTCCCCAAATACCTTACATCTGCAATGTTTCCGCTTCTTTGGTAACGGACTGCGATGGCATAAAGGAGCTGCTCTCAAAACAGGTGGTAAGCTCGGTCAGATGGCAGCAGAGTGTAGAGTGTATGATAAAAGAAGGAGTTGATACCTTTTTTGAGATCGGTCCGGGAAGGACACTTGCCGGATTTATAAAAAAGATTGATCCGGATGTGGTCGTGTACAGTATCCAGACAGTTGAAGATCTGGAAAAAATTGCGGAGGAACTTGTATGTTAACAGAAAAAATCGCATTGGTAACGGGAGCTTCAAGAGGGATTGGAAAAGCGATTGCCATGGAACTGGCAGAGAGAGGCGCCACTGTTATCGTCAATTACAGCGGATCTGAGGAAAAAGCACAACAGACGGTTTCCGAAATTAAAAAAAATGGTGGTGAAGCAGTTGCCGTAAAATGTGACGTTGCTGATTTTGCTGCCTGTGAAAAGCTGGCAAAGGATGTGATCGGCCGCTATGGAAGGCTGGATATACTTGTTAACAATGCCGGAATCACAAGAGACGGGCTCATTATGAAAATGAGTGAACAGGATTTTGATTCTGTTATGGATACCAATTTAAAGGGTACTTATAATATGATCCGTCATTTTTCCAGATGGTTTTTAAAACAAAAAAGCGGAAGAATCATCAATATAGCTTCTGTGAGCGGTGTGATCGGGAATGCCGGACAGGCAAATTATTCGGCTTCCAAGGCAGGAGTGATCGGGCTGACTAAAGCAGTGGCAAGAGAACTTTCCGGTAGGGGAATCTGCATCAATGCAGTTGCCCCGGGATTTATTGATACGGATATGACCAGACAGATGTCTGAGGATGCCAAAAAAGGTATAGAAGCAATGATACCGATGGGACATATGGGAAAACCGGAGGATGTTGCAAGGCTGGTCGGATTTCTGGCGGATGAGGCAGAATATATTACAGGACAGGTGATCTGTGTAGACGGAGGTATGGCAATATGAGAAGAGTAGTTGTCACGGGTTTGGGAGCGATAACCCCGATCGGAAACAATGTAAAGGATTTTTTTGAAAATGTAAAAGCAGAAAAGACCGGGTTTTCGGAAATCACCCAGTTTGATGCATCAGAATATAAATGCAGACTTGCTGCAGAGGTAAAGGATTTTGATCCGGCCTTTTATATGGATAAAAAATCCGCACGCAGGATGGAGCGTTTTTCACAGTTTGCTGTTGCGGCATCAAAGGAAGCCATGGAGGATTCTGCTATCGATATGGAAAAAGAGGATCCGTACCGCGTCGGTTGCGCGATCAGCAGCGGAATCGGAAGCTTACAGGCCATGGAGAGAGAGCATAAGCGTCTCTTGGAAAAAGGGCCGTCCAGAGTCAACCCGCTGCTGGTGCCGCTTATGATCTCCAATATGGCAGCAGGTAATGTCAGTATTGCCTATGGTCTTAAAGGAAAAAGTCTCGATGTGGTAACGGCATGTGCCAGTGGCACCAATTCAATAGGTGAGGCTTTCCGGACAATTCAGTATGGGGATGCGGACGTGATGCTTGCCGGAGGTACCGAAAGCAGCATTACACCTATAGGCATTGCCGGTTTTGCAGCTCTGACGGCATTGACGGACAGTACCGATCCCAAGCGCTGCTCCATTCCTTTTGATGAAGAAAGAAGCGGGTTTGTCATGGGTGAAGGAGCGGGAGTTGTGGTACTCGAGGAGCTTGAGCACGCAAAAAGAAGAGGAGCAAGGATCTATGCAGAGGTAATAGGCTATGGCTGCTCATCGGATGCATTTCACATTACATCGCCGGCCGAGGATGGACAGGGAGCCGCACGTGCCATGCTTTGTGCAATTCAGGACGGCGGAATTGATAAAGAGGAACTGACCTATATCAATGCACATGGTACGAGTACACATCACAATGATCTGTTTGAGACAAGAGCAATAAAGCTTGCGTTTGGAAAGCATGCAGATCATCTGAAGATAAATTCAACAAAATCCATGATCGGTCATCTGCTCGGTGCAGCCGGTGCTGTAGAATTTATAACCTGTATAAAAGAAATAGAAGAAAACTTTATTCACAGAACAGTAGGACTTGAGAAATCGGAAGAGGAGCTTAATTTAAATTACTGCAGACAATCTTATCAGGAGCAGGTTCCCTATGCATTGTCCAATTCCCTTGGTTTTGGCGGACACAATGCCAGTATTTTGATCAAGAAGTACAATGAACAGTAAGGAGATGGCGTTACGTGAGCATTTCATGGCAGAAAAAGAGACAAAAACATATTCGTCAGATACCTGTTAATCTATACAACAGAGTAGAGCAGAAATTAAAGACAGCGGAGCTGTTTACAAAAAAAGAAACCGAAAATCCGCATAAGCAGGATCCTGCTCTGGTAAAATGTCCCAAATGCGGAAAAATGGTGGACAAAAAACGCGTAATAAAACGTAAGCTTGTATGTTATGAGTGTGGTGGATATTTCCGTGTGAGCACCAAAAACCGGATTCGTATGGTAGCTGATCCGCAGACCTTTGAAGAGTGGTTTGCGGATCAGCCGGTAAGTAACCCGCTGGGGTATGAGGGTTATGAAGAAAAATTGCAGAATGCAAGGGAAAAAACCGGTCTGAGTGAAGGTGTAACGGTCGGAAAATGCCGGATCTATGGAGAAAACGCGGTGATCGGTATTTGTGATGCGCGGTTTATGATGGCCAGCATGGGACATGCCTACGGAGAAAAAATCACTGCAGCGATCGAGCGCGCAACAGAAGAAAAGCTGCCGGTATTTATGTTTTGCTGTTCCGGAGGGGCACGTATGCAGGAGGGGATAGTTTCTCTTATGCAGATGGCAAAGACCTCGGCTGCCATAAAAAAACATGGAAAAGCCGGGCTTTTATATAGCACGATTTTGACGGATCCCACAACGGGAGGTGTCACAGCCAGCTTTGCAATGCTTGGGGATATTATTATGGCAGAGCCGGGGGCACTGATCGGATTTGCCGGTCCCAGAGTCATAAGGCAGACCATCGGGCAGGAGCTTCCGGAGGGCTTCCAGCGGGCTGAATTTTTGCTGGAGCATGGTTTTGTGGATGGTATTGTGGAGCGTAAAAATCTGAAAAAGACGTTGTACTATATTATCAGATCGCATCAGTCACAGGGTAAAAATACCTGGGCCGATTTTGAAAATTCCGGTTCGCCTTTTCAGCTGAGCGAGATTTTAAAGGAACAGGTATTTTATGAGCATACACGCTCTGCCTGGGATAAGGTACGTACGGTAAGGCAGATGGAACGATCTTCCGCGCTGGATTATATGCAGTATATTTTTGATTATTTTGTCGAGGCGCATGGAGACAGGTACTTTGGAGATGACCATGCACTGATCGGCGGGATCGCGTTCCTTGACAGACAGCCGGTAACGGTAATCGCAGATGTTAAGGGAAAAACAATCCAGGAATGCCAGATGCGCAATTTTGGTATGCCAATGCCCGAGGGGTACAGGAAGGCCCTGCGTCTGATGAAACAGGCTGAAAAATTTAACCGGCCGATTATCAGCTTTGTCAATACATCCGGTGCTTTCTGCGGACTGGAGGCTGAGGAGCGCGGACAGGGAGAAGCGATTGCGAGAAATCTGCTGGAAATGTCTGATCTCAAGGTCCCCGTGCTTTGCATCCTGATCGGTGAGGGCGGAAGCGGAGGTGCGCTTGGTACTGCGGTCGGAAACGAAGTGTGGATGCTTGAAAATGCAACATATTCCATTCTTTCACCGGAGGGCTTTGCATCTATTTTATGGAAGGATGCCAACCGGGCAGAGGAGGCAAGCGAGGTTATGAATATAACTGCGCAGGATTTGCAAAAGCTGGGAATTATCGAAAAGATCATCCCCGAGTTTGGCGGTGCGACATCAAAGACCGAAAAGGCAATCGGAGAATATCTGAAGCTGCAGATCAAAGATTTTTTGAAAAAATATGACGGAAAAACCGGAGAGGAAATTGCACAGGAAAGGTATAGTCGTTTTCGCGTATTCTGATATCCGGAGGCTGGAGTGTATATATGAAAATTGGTAATAGGGAATTGGAAATACCTGTCATTCAGGGAGGAATGGGAGTTGGAGTCAGTATGTCCGGTCTGGCAGGGCATGTTGCCGCATGCGGAGGAATCGGGATCATATCGACCGCCCAGATCGGCTTTTGCAGTCCGGATTTTAACAAAAACCCCATACCATGCAATCTGGAAGCCATAAAAGAAGAAATCCGGAAAGCTAAGGATATTGCCGGCGGTCGTGGTCTGGTGGGCGTTAATATTATGGTGGTGACCAGACAATATGAGGATTATGTAAAAGCGGCTGTGGATGCGGGAGCAGATATCATTATATCCGGTGCCGGCCTTCCGATGGATCTCCCCCGGGTTGTTGGTGATAAACCGGTGCTTTTAGCACCGATCGTATCCGGCAGACGGGCTCTCCGGGTTATCCTGCAATATTGGAAAAAGCATTATGGGAAAACACCGGATCTTGTTGTTGTTGAAGGACCGATGGCCGGCGGACATCTGGGGTTTGACCGGGAAGAGCTGGAGGAATATAAAAGTAAGTCCTTTGACGGTCAGCTGCAGGAAATATTGGAATTAACAAAAAAAACGGATATACCGGTCGTGATGGCAGGTGGCGTATATAAAAGAGAGGATATGCTGCATTATCTGGAAATGGGAGCCAGCGGTGTACAAATGGCAACACGTTTTGTCACCACATATGAATGTGATGCGGATATCCGCTACAAACAAGCCTATATAAATGCCCGAAAGGATGATATAGTCATTGTAGACAGTCCGGTCGGTATGCCCGGAAGGGCGATCAATAACCGGTTTCTGGAGAGAGTCAGACAGGGAGAGCGTTTTATGAAGGGATGCAGGCAGTGTATTACAACCTGTGATCCGGCAACGACACCCTATTGCATTACGCAGGCGTTGATTCAGGCAGTGACCGGAAATGTTGACGAAGGGCTTCTTTTTTGCGGAAGCAATGCGTACAGAGCTACAAAGCTTGAACATGTCAGTGATATCATGGAGGAATTCAGAGTATGAACATAAAGATAGTCGGAACCGGGAGCGCTCTGGCAGGACAGATCAGAACCAATCAGGATATAGAAGCTATGGTTGATACTACGGATGCCTGGATCAGGGAAAGAACAGGGATCCGGACGAGACATATATCTGACAGGGATACCGTGGCTTCTTTGTCTGCAAAAGCTTGCAGAGAAGCATTAAAATGTGCTAAAAAAGAAGTGGAAGATATTGACCTGATCCTGGTGGCAACCTGTTCACCGGAGTTTCTTCTTCCAAATTGTGCCTGTCAGGTACAGAGTATTCTGGGTGCTGCGAAGGCGACGGCATTTGATATAAATGCTGCCTGCAGCGGTTTTTTGTTTGCACTGGATACGGCTTATGCATATATCAGCTGCGGGATTTACCGCAATGCACTGGTTGTGGGAGGTGAGGTGCTTTCCAAGCTGGTGGACTGGGAGGATCGCACAACCTGCGTGCTGTTTGGAGACGGCGCCGGTGCTGTATATGTGGAGGCCTGTGAGGATGGAACATCCGGGATACAGAGCATCGTGCAGGGAAGCAATGGTGCGAAGGGACAGGTGCTGAGCTGCAGAGAACGGGCCCTGGATGAAAAAGAGGATATCTTTATCCGGATGGACGGAAGGGAAGTATACAAATTTGCGACCCGCCAGGTACCGGCCTGTATAGAGGAGGCTGTAAAAAAAGCAGGACTTACCGTGCAGGATATAGATCTGTTTATCCTTCATCAGGCCAATATGCGAATTCTGGAGGCAATTGGCAGGCGGCTGAATATTGGGATGGACAAAATCCCGGCCAATGTTGACCGTGTTGGCAATATGTCATCTGCGGCAATACCGGTGCTGTTGGATGAACTAAACAAAAACGGAAAGCTGCACAGAGGACAAAAAATAGTATTATCAGGTTTTGGAGCCGGACTGACGTACGGTGCCTGTGTTGTAACCTGGTAAGGCAGGTGGATAAATGAGCAGACAAAGCAGTACACAATTAAATGAATTACTGGTACGACTTTTCAATCATGTTATGACAGCAGAGGGAAAAGCGATCATTACCGAGAAATTTAAGGACATCAGTAATAATGACATGCATATTATTGAAGCGGTCGGGATCCAGGAGCCCAAAAGTGTTTCAACGATAGCCCGGTCCCTGGGCGTGACGGTCGGAACATTGACTGTCAATATGAATAATCTGGAAAAAAAGGGATATCTGTCCCGGACACGCAGCAAAGAAGACCGGAGAGTTGTACTGGTGGAATTGACGGAAAAGGGACGAAAAGCATTTTTTCATCACAGGGATTTTCATAAAGGAATGATCAAGGCTG
>ERZ1026854.895-NODE-895-length-20037-cov-6.481734_pt1 | contig 20037 bp, 20 predicted proteins | sample MGYA00380157_ERZ1026854 | MGnify/ENA primary metagenome ERZ1026854 (study PRJEB33269, sample SAMEA4719793) | human gut metagenome | biome: human-associated habitat; feature: organic feature; material: feces | place: Cameroon | collected 2013-10 ... | reverse complement strand
GTTCATTTCTGCGATTTCCTTTACGAATTGCATAAATTATAAGGATTACTATTATAGTTTCTTTCCCCACATTCAACACCTCCGCCCCAAATGAATATCCCTACTCCTACCATGACAAGTAACAAATATGAAACCATATCTGCAATAAGTCCTAAAAGCCACATTCTTTTTCCCCCGTTATCAATTTTATCTATTACAAAAGAAGCAAATTACTTATTATTTACTTCTTCTGTAATAGTTTTATATCTTACTATATCTTATCCATAAATTGGATAAGTCCAACCACGCTTTGTTCTGCCGCCATAATGATAAGCATAGTTTACTACAGTTTTTCCAGACGCGTCAACTAAAGCGATGATGCAGATCGTTGTTCGTTACTACTAACTTTTTCTTGTCAATTAATCCGCCTTATGCTATGATAATAGCTATGTTATCATTGGAAAAAATCCCCGTTTGCAGAAATGAGGTGTAAATATTTTGAAGAAAAAAGAACTGACTTTTATTATAGGTATCGTAGTTTTTGCCGTGGTACTCTGGGGTGGGATGTATCTTGCCCGGCGTGGTCATTACGGTACGATCCGCATCACAGTAAACGGCGAAGAATACGGCACATATTCCCTTGCAAAGGATCAGGTGATCAAGATCAACGATACCAACGTATGCGAAATAAAGAATGGCGAAGTCAAAATGACGGAGGCTGACTGCCCTGATCATCTCTGCATGAAGCAGAAGGCCGTGGACAATACCGGTGGAACCATCGTCTGTCTGCCGAATAAAGTTGTGATTGAAGGAGAAAAAGGCAATAGTTCCGCGGAAGAATCTCCAGAATTTGATACCGCGGTCTGAAAGGAAATACTATGAATCAGAAAAAAATAGCCAACCTCGGGCTTTTTGCTGCGGTTGCAATCATCTTCGGCTATGTGGAATCTCTGATTCCGTTTTTTGCCGGAATTCCGGGAATGAAGCTCGGACTTGCAAATCTGGCAGTCCTCTTCATTCTCGAAAAATACACCTGGAAAGAGGCCGCACTTGTTTCGGTCATCCGTATCTTTGTGATCGGATTTATGTTCGGTAATCTTTTCAGTATTCTGTACAGTCTGGCCGGTGCCGCCCTGAGTCTCACCGTCATGACTCTTATGAAAAAGAAATCCGGATTCAGTATCCTTGGAATCAGTGTCGCCGGAGGTGTCTCTCACAATATCGGTCAGCTTTTGATCGCCTGTCTGATCACCATGACGTCCGGACTGATTTACTATGCACCGGCGCTGTTGATCTCTGGTGTAATTACCGGGCTTCTTATCGGAACCCTGACAAATGAAGTATTAAAACGCATTCACTTATAAATAGAATGTAAAAAAACACCGAAACCATCCCTCCGGACGATTTCGGTATTTTTTATTTCGCATCTTTAACTGTATAAGTATTCTTCATCAGTTCAAACCGGTCCTTGATGCCGTCAGTCAGATACACATTCTTGTCTTCATCTACAAATACTGCCTCTGCATTGTATTTTTCCAGCAGTTCTAATGCATCATCCATTCCCAGCACAAAGCATGCCGTAGACAATCCGTCTGCCAGAAGGCCGCTGTCGCAGACAACTGTCACAGAATCCAGGCCATTCCAGACTGGATATCCGGTCTTCGGGTCAAGGATATGGTGATATCGCTTACCGTCTTCCATAAAATATTTCTCATAATCACCAGAAGTGGAAAGGAAGTCTCCGCCTTCGAGTGTGATTGCTCCAAGATACTCACCCTCGACATCACGCGGATCTGTTACAGCAACCTTCCATTCGGAACCGTCTGGCTTCTCACCATATGCCATAACACTGCTGCCGCCGAGATTCAGTATCATTCCTGAAACATCTTCCTGTGTCTTCAGGAAATCAGACACCACATCACAGCCAATTCCCTTTCCGGTCGCTCCAAGATCAAGGGTTGCTCCCTTTTCCAGGGTTACCTTCTCTCCATCCAGTGATACCTTCTGGTATCCCACATCTTTCAGAAGCTCATCCAGGTCTGACTGCTCCGGCACATGCGGATTCTCTCCTGTAATATCCCAGAGACGAATGATCTTGCCGATCGTCGGATCAAATGCTCCGTCTGAATCCTTCGCAAGCTGAAAAATTTTCTCCAGATATCCTGCAAGTTCATCTGACACTTCTGTTGTTTCACCTGCAGACGCATTCAGCTTTGATATCTGCGAATCTTCATCTGTCCACGAAAGATACTCTGTCTCAATCTCACGTATTTTATTTCCAATCTCCGTATTCAGATCATCGCCTGTTGTATATAAAGTCTCAGAAACAACGGTATCCATTGCAAAATCTGTATTGGTATATTTCTGTACTTCTGTATCAGCCAGTACCGGAACTGCCGTCATTGCTGCACAAAGTACTCCACAAAACATGGCAGTAAGCTTCTGATTATTTTTCATTCTTTCACCTTTTCCCGTTCTTTTATCGGGCCAATCTGTATATTTTTGCGCGGACAGGTCACCTGGCAGGCATGACAGCAGATACATTCACCCGAAAGCGCAGTGTCTCCGTCAATATCCAGATGTGCCGGACATCTTTTCTTACACAGTCCACATCTGGAAGGACACTTTTCTCTGTTTCTCTTAAATAAAGCCGATGGAAGGATTGGCATTAATGCAAATACCGCTCCCATTGGACAAAGAAACTGACAAAAAAATCTCTCCTGTGTGCACATGCCAATCAAAATCAGAATCAGTAAAATAATTCCAATTTTATACGATGCATTTGGAAGCTTTCCTGCTGTCAGCATGGAAAACACATCCCACGGACTCATGCCCTGAAGAGACGCATACCATCCGGTCAGAATGGATAGCAGAAGAAATGCAAGAAGTACGTACTTCACTTTCTGAAGGATCCGTACAACTTTTTCCGAATATCCATGTCTACCCTTCTTATGAAAAACCTTCTGTCTGATAAAAAGAGTTAATTCATACATGACATCGCCCAGTGAACCGAACGCGCATGCGTATCCGCAGAAATGTCTTCCAAACAAAATCGTAACCAGAAGCAGTACCCCCGTTACGTCAAGAAACGAGTTCCACGTAATCTGCTGATGTGCCGCAATTGCCTGAAATATTGATTTCACACCTGCAAATGCAGTCGAAAACAGTGCGGGATAAAAGATAAAAAATACAAGCTGTATGGCAGCCCGGATCAGACGGGCTTTTCTCTGCTTCTTTTTCATCCGTTTTCCGCCTTTCCAATAGCATCAACAACCGCATTGATAATACCGGTAGAACTAAAGGTTGCTCCGGATACGGTATCGACATCTGTGCTCTGTGCTGAAATGATAGAACTGATCACACCTTCTGCCTGTGAAAGATATGCGGAATCTTCGCCCGGTGCACCTGTCACCTGAATATCTGCGATCTCATCATTTGCAAGTGTGACCTGTACGGTGATCGCACCGCCAAATCCCTGTGCTGAACCAGTATATGTTCCATCTTTGTATACATTTTCAGAATCATCTGACCCTTCTTCTGACTCTGCGGAATCTGTTTCTTTGGATTTATCTTTTGCCTCTGCCTGTGCTGCTTCCTGATTCTTCGCTGCTTCTTCCAGTGCAGAAAGCATTTCCTTCTGCTGCTCCTCCAGCTTCTCAATTCTCTTTGTAAGCTCTGTAATCTGCTGTGATTCCTGTGTTTGTGTATCCTTTTCCTGCATAGAATTATATCCTGTCACAGCAGCAAGAATCAATACAAGACACAAAATTCTCATAATAAAATTCTGGTATTTCATCTGAATATTTCCTTTTCTCCGGTTTTTTCGCTTTTCTCACTATTTATATGATACCTGCGGATTGTTGCGTGCATTGTACTCCCACTATTTTGCCTGGCTGATTGCACTCTGAAATGCCTGGATCAGACCGTTAGAAGAGTAAGTTGCCCCACTTACCGTATCAATTCCATCTGCCGACTGACGCCCCAGTACCTGCTCGTAAATGCCATTCCATGCATCAGAAAACTCCGGTTCATCATCTTCTCCATCATAAGAGGCAGATACAATATTTCCCTGAGACACTGTGATGGTAACTGTTATCGGTCCATTAAATCCTTCACCTGTTCCTGTATATGTTCCATCTTTATATCCGGCTCCTGGAATTTCTGTTGGCTCCGGTGCTGCAGTCGGTTCCGGCGTTACTGTCGCTTCCGGTGTCACTGTCGGGTCTGGCGCCTTTGTTGGTGTCGGTGTAACCGTTGACTCCGGTGCTGCAGTCGGTTTCGGTGTTGTCGTTGGCTCCGGTGTTACGGTTACCAGTGCTTCTGCCAGTGCTTTCTGTGCTCCGCCAAGAATTCCTTCTGACGAATAAGTTGCTCCACTCACCGTATCAATTCCATCTGCTGACTGATTCTGCAAAATAGACGGCTGGATCTTTTTCCATGCCCTGTTAAAGAAAGAAGCAGTATCTGTATTCGTATTTGAGATATCTGTTATTTTTCCATCTTTGATCGTGATCGTAATCGTTACAAAACCAGAATAGCCTCTTGCTCTTCCTGTGTAAGTTCCATCTTTATACAGAGATGCCGGTGCACCTGGTTTCGATGCTTCCGTCGGTGTCGGAGTTGCTGTAGGTTCTGCAGTCGGTGTAATGTTTACTGCCGCTTTTGCCAGTGCTTTCTGGACTGCTTCCAGAATACCATTTGAAGAAAAAGTAGCTCCGCTTACCGTGTCCACACCATACACTGCCTGCTTCTTGAGAATTGCCGGCTGAATCCTGCTCCATGCTTTATTAAAATACTCTTTTGTATCCGTATTGCTATTGGAAATATTTGTGATTTTTCCGTTTTTGATCGTCACAGTAACTTTCACTGATCCGTTAAAACCGTCTGCCTCAGCAGTATAAGTTCCGTCTTTATAAGCGATATTTCCGGATGGCTTTGGAATCTCTACCGGTTTCGTTGTGGTATTTGTTTTCTTATCATTTTTCTTATTTGTTTTAACCGGCTTCGTTGCAGTATTGTTACCGGCTTTTGCCAGTGCATTCTGAACCGCCTGGATGATTCCGTTGGAAGAATAGGTTGCACCACTGACCGCATCGACATTTGGTGTCTGGCCTGAAAGAATCCTGCTGATCACGCCCTGAGCTGATGCAAAATAAGAAGCCGTCTCTCCTGCTGCACTCAGTATTGAGATGGATGCGATCTTTCCACCTGAAATTGTAACTTCCACAGTGATTGTTCCGCCAAATCCTGTACCACTTCCCTGATAAGTACCATCTTTATAACCACCTTCCGGTACGGAAGTGGTAGGCGTTGTGGTCGTACCCTGCCCCTGTCCGGACGCCGCTGCAGATTTTTCCGGAAGTGCTTTTGTTTTTCCGGTTGTAATTCCTGTCTTTTTTATTTTGGATTTGCTTTTCTTTGTTTTCAGGCTGCTGCTGTCTGCATTATCTATTTCTCCGTTATTGAAATATGCTGCTGTCAGCAGACTTTCCAGTTCACTTGATTTTACAAGCTTACTCTCAGATGCCTGAACTGTTTTGGCACTTTTTATTTCACTGTCCTGCTGAAATCCGGCCGCTGCAACCGCTATGATCACTGCAACTGCCGGAAGAAGCTTGATCAGGTTTTTTTTATGCATTCCATTTTCTCCTTAACAAACAAAAGAAGGGGCAGTTATAGACGGCCCCCGTTCTTTTGCATATGAATATTATGAAAGAATTATTTTACTGTTACCTTGAATGTCTTTGTGATTCCGTTGCATTTAACAGTAATCTTTGCAGTTCCTTTTTTCTTTGCTGTTACAACACCCTTGCTGTTGACTGTTGCTACTTTTGTATTGCTGGATTTATATGTAACTTTGGAAGCCGGTGCTGCCTTTACTTTGATTGTAACCTTCTTGCCTTTTTTCAGGTTAGCTGAAGATTTTACAAGACTGAAAGAAGGTTTTTTCACTTTTACTGTAAGATCTTTGTGGTATTTTCCAACAGTTACTGTGATCTTTGTTGTACCTGCTTTTTTACCGGTGATGACACCTTTGCTGTTAACTGTTGCTACTTTTGTATTGCTGGATTTGAATTTAGCTGTGCCGCTTACGCCATAAGCAGTAACTTTTACAGTTGCTTTTTTGCCCACATATACCTGGTCAACTCTGGCACTGATTCCGCGGTTCTTTACAGTTACTTTGTAGGTTGCTGTTTTTCCGGAGATACTTGCTGTAATTGTTGCTGTACCTGCCTTTTTACCTGTTACAACACCGTTTGCTACTGTAGCAACACCTGTATTGCTGGATTTCCATGTCACCTTACCGCTAGCATTTGTTTTTACTGTGATTTTTACTGTTCCATCTACGTACAGAGTTCCAGATGTCGGATTTACACTTAAAGTGATTTTTACAAGGCTATCGATTGCTTCTCTCAGATGTCCGATCTGCTCATCTACACCGTTCTGTGTCTGTGAATCGATATTTTTGAGCATATCTTCGCATTCTTCAAGTTCATTTGCTACTTTTTCCCAGCTTGCTGCAGTATAATCACTTGCATTCAGTGCTTTTGCTTCAGCGATAACCGCTTCAAGTTTTGTTGTATCTGGCTTCTCAGCTGCCGGTTTTACAATATTGGCATCTGTAGCCTGGAACTGTACTGTATAATCTTCGTATCCGAGAGCATATACAGTCAATGTCCAGTAACCAGTTCCGTCATAGCCTTCCGGAAGCTGACAACGCAGAGATTTTGTAAGGCCAAGCTGGATACCCATGGATTTGTGCATCCAGTTATCTGCTGCAAATTTTGTTCCGTATGTCTGAAGTGCTTTTGTATAGGTGCTGTCACTTCCATAGTAAGTCCATTTAACAGCCTGCATTGCAGCACCAAGATCTCCGTATCCATCTCCTGTAAGGTCAACTCTCAGGAATTCACCATAGGAACCATTCGCCTCTTTTACAGTTGCTGTGATTCCCTCTGCTTTTTTCAGAGCATTGTTTTTGATACCGGAATCTGTTCCGTTTGCTCTTGCACTGAAGCTGAATGTTCCATCTTCATTTTTTGTTGCTGTCTTCAGTCCATTTGTGTTTGCGGTAACATCTGCTGTCAGGCTGTAAGATTTAAGGTTTACTTCTCCATATCCACCAGCCAGTGTTCCATCATTTTCTACAACTGCATACTCTTTTTTGAATGCTTCATAATCTTCTGCTTTAACTTTCACAGGAACATATTTCAGACCGTATACTTTGTAGTCTACCATTTCATCTGTAGTTCCATCTTCCAGTGTAAGAGTTCCACGGTTGTAAGTTGCCTTTGTTCCGTCTGTAAATACAACTGTATTCTGTCCTTCCCAGTAGGAAACACTGTAGGAACCTTTTTCGCCTTCGATAACTGCTGTTGTCTGATAGCTTCCTCTGTGAAGTCCATGATTTGTAGTTGCTCTTGTTACTGTGTCAAATGCTCCAAGGTCTGCTTCACCTTTTGTATCCTTGTCTGCTGAAGCAGTTGCATCTCCTGCTGCATAAACACCTTCTGCTGCCCAGTACTGAGCCCAGGTAAGTCCTGCGTAAACATATTTGTAATCTGCTTCATCAGTTTTGTCCTGAATTTTAACATTATCAATATCTAATGTATAAATACCATTACTTGCATAATATGTTACACTGTCAATAGTTTTTCCTATCATGGATTTAAAGTGTTCTGAATCAATCGGGCATCCGTGAACTTCAGTTGTATATCCTGTGCTCCATGCAATTTCATAACCCTTCCAGATATTTTCCTGATGGCAGAGGCCATAGTTAGTTCCATCTGTTGTATTAATAACTGCACCGTACACTGTATCAGTATCCGTATTGATAATACTCTTGAATTCATCTTTATCGAATTTCAACTGATAATCGCCGTATTTTGATTCATTTTTAAATTCAGCTTTAATCTGTTTTGTCTCTGGTGTTGCAGATTTACCTTCAATTGCGCTGAATACAAAACTTCCATCTTCCTTAACAGTCAGTTCTTTATAATAGGATGGTTCTTCAGAAAGAATATAATAGGAATATGAATCGCTTTCAAACAGAGCATCCTTTCCATTATAGACTGTGGTGCTTTCTTTTCCTTTTATGGTAGTGGTAATGCTCACTGAAGCATCATCTTTTATCTGTTTTTTATCCTTTAACACAGAAATATCAGACACTTTTACCGGGAAAGTCACACCCGTGATGTCACTTCCGTCTGCGTTTACATGATAAGAACCTTTTGCAAGGGCAGATCTTGTTTTTTGTTTTGTTGCGGATGTAAATGTATCTACTTTGACATCATTATTCTTTAATTCTGCCTTATAAAAATCATCATAAGGAATATTCATAAGGACATATGCTTCACCTGATGTCTGTTCTTCTCCTGCTTCAGCTGTAAATTCGTCCTCGTTCACTTCTGCGCTGAAAAGGTCCTCACTGGATGTTTCATCCTCTGTTGTACCTTCTGTTTCTTCTTCAACATCTACATCTGTATCCTCTGCATCTTCTGCAATATCCACATCTGCTGCGTCTGCAGCATCAATGTTCACATCTTCTGTATCTGCACTTTCCTCAGCAGCTACAGCAACCTCTGTGTCAGAAAATTCTGCTGCAAATGCTGTTGCCGGCATACTGGTCATTGCAACTGCTGCACTCAGAACAACAGGAGCTACTTTTTTCATCAACTTCTGATTTGCCATTTCTTTCCTCCCTTTATGTAAATATTCTTAGTTAGCGTTTTCTAACCTTTTATTTTTATACCATATCTCTTTTTCAATGTCCACAGAAATGTTAGCGTTTTCTAACCAGAAGTTGACTTTTTTTCTCAATAACATTCTTATTGAAAATCATTTTCATTAGTAAAACCGAACGAAATACACTTGTTTCTTTTATTTAACTTTTTTGTAATAAAATAGGATCTCACAGAATTTCCCTTTTCAGAAATTCCATCAGATCCTGTTTTAAACTTACCAGCTCTCTTACTCTGCCGGTTCTTTTTCTTTTAATTTTGCAAATGCATCCTTACTTTCCTGCCATGCCGCAGGTGTTCCCCCAATAATTGAACAGCCTTCATGTAATGTGATCGGACTGCCATCGATCTGTGTAATTTTACCACCTGCTTCTTCAAGGATCACAGAAGCCGCGGCATAATCATACGGCTGCAGTTTCAATTCCAGATAAACGGTGTTACTTCCGGAGGCACCACGACAAAGTCCAAGAGCCGCTGAGCCACCACACCGGATAGAAAGACTGTTCTGGAACATCTCTTTTACTACACGAAACAGCCAGTCAATTCCAGCCTCATTGTATCTTGCACAGCCAAATTCCACGATCCCCTCTTCTACCGGTTTATCAGCCATGTGAAGTCTTTTTCCATTCAGATAACTTCCATGTCCTTTTACAGCCACATACATATCATCCACATACGGATGGTATACAAAACCGGCGATCATCTCATCTCCATGTGCGAGCCCTACGGATACACAGCTGTGATGATAGTCAAACATAAAATTCGTAGTCCCGTCAATCGGATCTATGTAAAAGGTAAATTCTCCCTCTGCTTCCGCTCCGGCATTTCCCTCTGTATCTTCCTCACCAAAGAAAGCAGCTCCAGGAAGAATCTCACTTAATCCTTGTATCAGGAAACGCTGTATTGCTGTGTCATAATCCGTACAGAAATTAGCAAGTCCCTCTTTCTTATGGATATTTTCCTCACCTGGTCTGGCCTTCTTCAATTTTTTACCGGCTTCTCTCACCAGATTCTCAATGGCGTCATATCTTGGTTCTGGTGAAGTGATTGGGACAACGTCCCAGCCACCCAGTTTTTTCACACTGGAAATGACTCTGTTTCTGGTGCCTTCAAATCCCCAGTAAATCACGCCTCCGATCATACCACCAAGTGTGTTAAAGCAAAGATCTGTTAATTGGAAGGTTCCGATTTTCAGAAACAGCTGGCAGGTTTCTATCGCAAGCGAAAAACAGAAACTGATTTCAAAACTGTTCAGTAAAACCTCCTGCACTTTTTTGTCTTTTGTATGATCTTTTTCTTCCCGTGCCCAGAAAAGCAACATGATAAACGGCATAAACAATATCAGATTTTCGAAGTTCTCCGTATAGATTTTTCCATCATGGTGCAATCCCCAGATTCCAAGCACATTTTCCAGTGGATTTCCCCATACACTCCGACACAATATCGTGCGAAAAAGCATCATACATGTATAGAAGGTAAGGAAGAAATGTCTGCGAAACCAGCTGCTCTGCCTGAACTGATAAACCCAGGCTCTTGCCACCGGTCCGACTCCCTGCTTTCTTCCTAGCATATACACACACATGATCAGAACAGCGAGCAAACACGATGCCCCTGCGGTCTGATATATTACAGAAAGCACATCCACAATCACATTTACAAGATATTTCATATTTTCTCACACTCCCCAGACAGCTCATAATAGAAAATATATTGCTGCATGATACCTCTCATGCCTCGATATCTTCTGTTTGGAAATCCTCTTCGATAATGTTCGTTAAGCACCTGCCGTATATGTGTGTCAATTGGAAAAGCATCCATGTGATGCAATGCAAAAAGGCAGATACAATCTGCAACCTTCTCTCCCACTCCACTGAGCTTCATAAGCTCTTTTCTGGCTGTACGATAATATTTTATCTGATATAATCTGTCCAGTGATACTTCTCCGGTCAGAATACTCCTTGTTGTTTCCACGATATATCTGGCACGATATCCCATTCCAAGCTGTCGAAGATCTGCTTCTGTCGCTGCCGACAGCTGTTCCGGTGTTGGAAAAGAATAATACTCTGTGCCATCTGACTCCATCTTTTCTCCATACCGGGCACAAAGTCTTTCAATACATCCCCGGATCCTGGATATATTATTCTGCTGTGAAATTAAAAATGTAATGATCATCTCCCAGAGATCCTGATGCAGAATACGAATTCCACTTCCACACTGTACCGCCGCATTCAGATAGCTGTCTCGCGGATTAACTGTCTGGATATATTTCCCATAATCTACATCAATATCAAAATATGGCACCCAGTAGCAGATAAATTCCATATCACTGCAGAAGAAATTAACAATACTTCCCTCCTGTGATGCTTTCAGATATTTATCACCGGCAATCAGTTCATATGTATTTTTTTCTTCCGTTTCCCGCATTCGGAAACACTGTCCTGACTGACAGATTTCTCTCAGGCTGAAATTATCCAGCTCTACTGTAATCATATTATTCTCCAATCTGTTCCCTTAATTACTGTCCTCAGCATTTTTACATCTGGTGCCTTACTATTCTGTACTCATCTCCGTTACGATAATACGGACATTCTTTATATTCTGTGCTGATAAAACGATAATATTCATCCTCGTCCAGATTTACATCACAATAGTAGCTCTCGCTTTCTTCGTCGTACACATAATTTGCACAATAATCACAGCTTGTTGCTTTCAAAATCTTTCCTCCAATTACTTTGCCGTGCTGCAGATTTCTATGACTGCTCTCCCACGGCTGATTTATTCCCAGATCTTCCACGGCGCCTGACCACTCTGCCATAAACTCTCCAGAAGATTTTTTTCACGCAGAGTGTCCATACACTGCCAGAAGCCTTTATGACGGTACGCATTCAACTGTCCCATTCTTGCAGCCTCTACAAGCGGTTCTTTTTCAAAAACTGTTTCATCACCCTCGATCAGATCAATAATGGAAGGTTCCAGAACCATAAATCCTGCATTGATCCAACCGCCATCCTCTTTCTTCTTTTCTTTGAAGTTCGTGATCGTTCCATCATTCTTAATATCCAGGATTCCAAAACGGCCCCCCGGCTGTGCTGCGGTGATCGTAGCCATCTTTCCATGAGAGCGATGATATTCCAGAAGTTCACTGATATTTACATCTGCCACACCGTCACCATATGTGAGCATGAAAGTATCTCCATCCAGATATTCTTTCACTCGTTTGATACGCCCACCCGTCATCGTATTCAGACCTGTATCAACCAGCGTTACCTTCCATGGCTCCAGTATGTTATTATGCACGATCATCTTATTTTCCTGTGTAAAATCAAAGGTGATATTACTGTTGTGAAGATAATAATCTGCAAACCATTCTTTGATCACATGCTGCTTGTAACCACAGCAGACCACAAACTCATTAAAACCATATGCCGAATACATCTTCATAATATGCCACAAAATCGGCTTCTCCCCGATCTCGATCATCGGTTTCGGTTTCAGATGACTCTCCTCACTGATCCTCGTACCAAAACCACCCGCCAAAATAACAACCTTCATATCCTCTCTCCAATTCCTTTACATTCGTTCCTGTCAATACCCCTATTCTAATACAAAGCCCTACAAAAATAAACCCTAACCTTTTTTATTACCAGCCTCGTCCCGCTTAATCTTTAATTTCCTAACACAAACCCCTTCCGGTTTTATTTTCTCCTGTCCATATAAAAATTTCAGAATAAAAAAACGTCCTTCCTGCATCTGCTATTCAGACGCCTGAAGAAATTTGTAGAAGTACTTGATGCATAGAAATTTATTCTGCTCTGCAAAACGGCACTGTCTGAGCGTCAGCGAGTTTGACGTTTTACAGAGCGCTTTTTATAAATTTATATGTTTCTAGCACTTCTGAATTTCTGAATTGTCTGAAATACAGATGCAGGAAGGACGTTTTTAATATTATGAATTTTTTTACTATTTGTGCTCCTCAGCCCACAATTTATCTGCAACCGGAGCCCATTCCTCAGCATAATGAACACACTTGCCACAGAGATGTTCCGCAGTCTCCTGAGACTGAAGATCTGTTGAATGCGCACCGCTTTCTTTTACGAGACGCTGCAGAATCTCCGGATTTTCAAGCATCGGACATGGACGAAGCATATTTTTATTGAACGGCTGATTATCATGATAAGCCATAAACAACGGCTGTTTCAGAATCTCAAGGATTGTGTTTTCATGAATATTTCCGTTAGAATAATGAATGAATACACAAGGTTCTGCATCACCATTTGCATTAATATGGAAGTAGTTTCTTCCACCTGCGATACATCCACCAACAAATTCACCATCGTTCTGGAAATCCATTGTAAAGATTCCAGGTCCATGTTCCATATTACGGATTTCTCTTACCCGATTCTTCACATAAACACGCTGCTCCGGATTCAGAAGCAGATCCACAGAAGCTGCATTTCCAACCGGCATGTAATGGAAGTACAGAGCATATCTACATCCTTTGTCAACAAGCATCTTAATAAACTCATCACTGGTAACACTCTTATAGTTAGCACTTGTATAGCAGATTGATGTACCAAATACAAGACCATGCTCTTTCAGAAGATCCATAGCATGCATAACCTTGTTGTATACACCTTCTCCACGACGCATATCGTTGACATCCGGTTCACCTTCAACACTCAGTGCCAGGAACAGGTTTCCGACTTCCTGCATCTGTTTGCAGAGAGCTTCATCAACCAGAGTACCATTTGTGTATGCAAAGAATACACAGTCATTATGTTTTCTGCAGAGTTCGATGATGTCTTTCTTTCTTACCATCGGTTCTCCACCTGTCATCATATAGAAATAAATGCCAAGTTCTTTACCCTGTGTAACAATGGAATCCATATCATCAAAAGAAAGATTCAGTTTATTTCCATATTCTGCTGCCCAGCATCCTGTACAGTGCAGGTTACAGGCACTGGTCGGATCCATCAGAATAATCCACGGAATGTTGCATTTATGGATTTCTCTCATCTCACGAATTGTCTTTGTACCATTGTAGAAAGCTTCAAATCCAAGATTCATCAGAGTTGTCTTCAGAACATTCGGATGGAGATCCTGTACCATGGATGTCACATAACGATTCAGTGTATATTCCGGACTGCAGGCAACTTTTCTGAGATATTCCCAGTTAATCCCCATGCCAAATTCTTTCATATACTTTTCAGCCGTATCGATCAGTTTTTCATAAGCTGCCTCAGGATTCTTATGTACCTGACTTACAGCATAATCTGCTACTCCTGAAAAGACTTTTTTTGCTGCTGCATGCTTAATTTTGTTCATTTGTATTTCCTCCATCTCTGGCAATAGTTATTTTTTTGTCATTTATATTATATTTAAATCATCCTTTTATTTTCAATGGACAAAAACATGCCAGTGGTAAATTAAGCTAAAAAAATACCTCCGTTGATCTAATGTCAACAGAGGCATATTTTTCCTTTTTCATACACGCCGAATTCTTCGGACATGTGTATTATATAATATCTGTGTGAAAATTTCATTCATTCTGCACCAATAACACAGTAACTGTCATGAACAGTAATTCTATATATAAATATAGCAAAAACTTGATTTTCGATGTACCAGAAACTATCTCATATGTTATACTGATAATATTACTCAAAAGGAGGGTTCTTCCGGTGTATGAAAAAATAGTCATTTTCAACACATTATTATACTCCGTATGGTGTTTTTATTTCTGCCATCAGCTTTTAATAGAACGGTTATCCCCATTCAAGAGCTACCTGTACATTCTTTTTACACATATTATTCTGATAATCGGTGGATACAGCCTCTTGCCGGACAATGTTCCTTTTATTTTCGTACATCTTGCCAGCTTTTTGTGCATCGCACTTCTGCATTCTGACCCGATCAAAAAGAAATTGTTCGCATACTTCCTTTATACCTGCACGATCATGCTCATGGAAATGCTTATAATGTGTCTGTATGTCAGCATAAAGAAGATTATTTTTCATCAGGATTCAGGACTTATCAGTATGAATTCTGTTACAACCCCTGTGGATGCATTAATTTTATGTATTCTTTTGCTTACTGCAGGAAGTATTATGTGGAAAAAGCAGTCTGACCTGATTGCTGTTTTTGTTCGTTCTTACAGCATTGTTCCACTTACGCAGATTTTCTTTCCATTTTACTGGTTTTGTATTTTTTTATCACTTTTATGCAACAGCCAGTTCAAAATTTCTGGTTACTTCCTGATCATCTGTGGTTTAACCATCCCAGTAATTCCTGTATTTATCAGAGGACTGTGTAATATCAGAATTCAGGAACAGGAACAGATCTTTCACGAAAAGCAGATATCTCTGTTAAAAGAACAGCTGCTTTTCTTTGATGATATCGAGGCTGAGTACCAAAACCTCCGAAAATGGAATCACGATGTCGAAAATCACATGCTTTCTCTGAATTATCTTATGAAAGCAGGCAAATATGAAGAAGCAGATAAATATCTGCACAACATCCTTCTCGAATCTGAAAAAAGGTAATTACTTATTATGAAAAAATCAAAAATCACAAAACAGTTTCCTGTGTTATTTCTGTTACTCATACTGTTGGTACCATGTATCTGCCTCGTTTATCACAGTGCATTGAATGGTGATGAACAGCCTTATAGCGTCATTAGTTCCATTGCCGCTATTTTTTCAATTCTAGGTATTTTTTATTTTTTATATACTGTCACCATGAATACACTGAAGGACAGTCGGCAAAAAGCAGAACTTCTGATTCTTGAAAAGCAGCAGCAAATGAAAAGTGAACAAAATGCCACTCTCACAAAATGCCGCCAGGAAACTCTGGCTCTGCAGCAGAGTATGAAGCAAAAGCTGCTTACCTATGAATCGTTAATGAATGAACATCGCTACGAAGAAGCCACGCGTTACCTTGAGGAACTGACTTCTGACTTTCAAAAGGAGCGTTTTCATCCAATCTGCAGCGACACTTTGCTCAACGCTATACTGACAAACAAACGTCAGGTTGCTGTCCAGTATAATATCCAGACATCATTCCAGCTGCTTCTCCCTGAAAATCCAAAGATTGAAAGCAGTGACCTGAGCAGTATTTTTTTCAACCTGATGGATAATGCTATTGAGTCCTGTCGACTCTCTCATTCAGAAAAACCATTTATCCAGATAACTGCCAAACAGACCGCCAACTTCCTCACGATACATATGACCAACAGCAAGGATCCAGCCATAAAGTTTACACATAAAACAAGCAAGACCGACTCCTGGTCTCATGGATTCGGTCTCGCAATTGTTGAAGAAATTGCTTCAAAATATGATGGAAGCTGTCAGTGGATTGACGGTGGGGATGTATTTGAGTCCGTGGTTATGGTAGAGGTGGGGTGAGAAAACGGCAGATGATAAGAAATCCCCATAAATATCAATTATTAATAACGATATACTCTACCTTTTTCTCCATATGAGCCCAGTACAATATATTTATCTGTAACCTTAAATGCCATAGCCGCGTTACTGTAAAGTGATCTTATTTTTTTCCTGCCGCTTCCATCTTTTCTACAGGAATAAACTGTATACTTATTAATAGTAATCCCCATTCATAACCATGGCATAGCGTCCTCTATGACCTACAATGCCATAACCTTTCGCTATTACAGTTCGTTTTTTATTTCTAAGATTTATACATTCTGTATTTATCATTGGTGGTACACATCCACCATATAATCTTTCATAAAAAAGTTTATTGTCGTAAATATAATTGAACTTGTTTACTGTACCTGAAATGGTAACAAGTTTTTGTTTCTTTCCTCCTTTCTTTTGCCGGTAAATAGTAGTCTTTTCTTTGTCCCAGTCACCTATAGTCCTTGTTGAGTATGTATATGCACCCTGTTTAAACGTAGCTGCTTTTATTTTCACCGGAACGCACATACATACCATCAACATTATAAGCAACATCATGATTTTTGCAATTTTGTTATTTTTTTTCATGCCCTACCGCTCCTTCCTGTAAATTTTTTATGCAAAATATCGTTTCTTGTTTTTTCCTGTCATCTTAGAATATATTCGCCTGGAACTAACGTTTCTTCCTGTTCCTTGAGAAATTTAGCATTATATTTCTCATATTCATTCAATGAATCATAAGGAAACTCAACTTCTGTCAAATCAGCTGAATACCATTTTTTAGCGTTAAAGTAATCTTTCAGTTCTTGCGAATTAAAAATACGTCCACGTCGAGCATATATCTCATTTCTCCCATAAGACAATTCCTGTGCCGACATACCTATAACATCTGATTCATCCAGATATCTGGCATCACTGTCTGGAAAAATGTACTCATCATCACAGTCATCCGCATAAACATTATAACGACTGTCTTCACTAATATCTACTGTCTCTCCTTCAGGTACAAAACTCAGAAGCCTTTCGCCTTCTTCCTTAGATACTTCATTTCCACTATCTTTAAAAATCTTCCAGTGAAAATTACCGTCGCCTGGGTCCTGATGATAAACCATCACTTCATCACTTCCATCCAAATCCATATCAAAGGCAATGTAGTTATCTGATAAATATCCCGTATTACCATCCTTACAAAACACTGTATTCCACTGTTGTACCTGTCTGAAAAATTCTGTATCTAAATTACCTGCCTGAACAGTGGCTGTTGGTAAAATAACAAATCCTAACAAGAGTATTCCTGGTGTCTTCATATCCCTTCCTCTCCTGTTTACTTTAACAGATCTTCTGAAAAATTCTTCACACTTGTAGTTCTGTTATACCAGCTTTTTAAATTGAATAGCTTCTTTCAGCTACATGACAGCATATTCCCTCCACATCTTGCTTGACTTTTCTCTGTCTGACAGTTAATAATACTTAAAGGGCTACAAATACTATCTATTAAAATACGAAATACAACTGGGGGAAACTCATGTTAAAAATTGCGATCTGTGATGATAATGCAGTACAGCTGAATATCATCCGAGAAGAACTAGAGAAAAATATGAAAAAAGAAATTGCCTATGATGTAGATACATTTAACAGTGCTTCAGATTTTACTGAAGTACTTCAGTCCGGTGACTGTCTTTATGACATTATTTTTATGGACATTGACCTGGGGGATTCTTCTGTATCTGGGATTGATCTTGTACATAAAGTCAATTTTCTGAATCCATCATGTCAGATTATTTATATCAGTCAGCATCTGGAATATGCACCGGATGTTTATGACACGCAGCATATCTATTTTTTAAATAAAGAGCGCCTGACGGAATTATTTAATAAAGCTCTGGATTCCGCACTCAAAAATATCGCCCATAACGATAACATCGGCTATTTATATTTTACTATACGAAAAAAAGAATATAAAATCCCGCAGAATGACATTCTGTATATGGAACGCAATCTGCGGGAAACCACTATTGTAACACGAATGCAGGAGTACAAAATTTCAGAGCGGATTGATCTGCTGCTTGATCGTCTTCCGCCATATTTTGTTGTCTGCCATCGAAGCTATGCTGTAAATCTTAAGCTGGTAAGTTCTATTCATCAGTATTTGGTATCTTTTCCAGACGGAAAAACAGTTCCTGTTGGTCGTACACATTATGCAGATGTAAAAAAATCCTTTGCGCTTATGAACAGCTATCTTCTCTCGTAATATATTTTATTTACTTTTACAAATTTTTTAGTATCTCAAATGGAATGCTTCCACCAAAAATATCCAGAGCGCTTCCTACAGTCACATCCAGTCTGCCTTTTCCATGGAGTTTCAGAAGTTCAATATCCTGCATACTTCCAACACCTCCAGCATAGGTCACAGGACGCTGTGTGTAATCGGAAAGCAGCTCTGCCAGGTCTGTTTCAATACCGTTCGCCTTACCTTCTACGTCTACTGCATGGACAAGAAATTCATCACAATGGTTTCCAAGTTCTTCCATTACTTCAAGCGTCACCGGCACATCGGTAAATTTCTGCCAGCGATCTGTAACGATAAAATACTGATCATCTTTTCTGCGGCAGCTAAGATCAAGAACCAGATTCTCTTTTCCTGCTGCTTCTTCCATTTTGCGGAGATTTTCCCAGGAAAGCTTTCCATCTTTGAATACATAGGAAGTTACAATTACATGACTTGCCCCTGCCTGCAGATATTCTTCTGCGTTTTCCGGGCAAACGCCACCACCGATTTGCAGCCCTCCTGGATAAGCGTTAAGCGCCTGCATTGCCTGCATTCTGGTCTCACTATAATATTCGGAATCTTTTCCATTCAAAAGGATCACATGACCACCTTTTAAGCCGGCATTTCGGTATAACTCTGCATAAAAAACCGCATCCTGACCAGAAACGAAGTTTTCTTTCGCCTGATCTCCACTATCCTGAAGACTGCCACCTACAATCTGTTTTACCTTTCCATTATGTATATCAATGCATGGTCGAAATCTCATCTGTCTTTTCCTCTCTTATCTGCTGCATTTCTTCTGTTTCCTTATAAATGCCTGTGGATTTTGAATTCAGCAAAAGCCTCAAACCTTCTGAATTCGAGGCTCCTGCTGTAATTCATCCGTTTTTCTGATGTTATGATAATATGATTTTAGATTTCATGCAAGCATTTTCAGTTCAAGAATGCCTTATCTTGTCTCTGCATCTCCGTCGATCACATCTCCGACTGCATCCCCGACATCTTCTACTGCATCTCCCACTCCATCACCAAGATCACGGACTCCATCTCCCAAATCCTGAGACACCGATCCGTCTTCTGCAGTATTATTCTCTGGTACGTTGGCATTATCCGTGCCTTCTGTTCTGGTATCACCATTGTCTGTGGCAGTATTATTGTCTGTATTTTTTGTATTATCTTTCTCTGTATTTTCTTCCGGAGTATTATTGTTCCTCTCAGTATCTGTCTTGTTCTCCTCAGTATCTGTTTTATTCTCCTCAGTATCTGTCGTATTCTCCTCAGCAGCAGTTCCTGTCTCATCTGCCGGTGCATTATTATTTCCACAGGCTGTGAACACACTTAATGTCAGAACCAGCAATACTCCTGTCAGAATTGTGCGTATTTTTTTCATTCTACATTCTCCTTTACTATGGATTTAAACTTGTATTGATAATATGCACATTCTGATGGATTCCTATACAAAAACAGGCACATATCTTTCGATACATGCCTGTCAAAATTTCATTATATTAATTCAAAATCTCTATCAGCCTTCAATCACATCTGCCATGTCATATCTGCCTGCCGGTTTACCAGCCAGGAATTTGGCAGCCTCAATTGCACCTTTGCCGAAAATAGCCTTGGAATAAGCAGT